>Ga0079225_10000023_pt1 | contig 130087 bp, 139 predicted proteins | sample Poulit2012_FD_76344 | JGI IMG/M metagenome (GOLD analysis project Ga0079225, IMG submission 76344) | Agricultural soil microbial communities from Georgia to study Nitrogen management - Poultry litter 2012 | ecosystem: Environmental > Terrestrial > Soil > Agricultural land | place: USA... | reverse complement strand
ATTCTCATAATCGGATCCGTCGATCTTGTATGCCCACCCCGGGCGACCGCCGCCCCACGCCACTGCGTGCACGCCCCGGAGCAACGCCGGTGAGAAGATTATTCTTGAACGTCGAGAATTACGCTATACAATTGAGGGGCAACCCGTGGGGGCTGTCATTGACGCAGCGCACCTCGCGGCGGTCGATACGGCGAAGGGCGACACCGATGCGCGAACACCCCGACGGCAGCCGCACTCCACTCATCGACGCCAGCGTCCACATCTTCTTCGGCTCCAACAGCGACCTCGGCGACTTCCTGCCCGAACCGTTCAAAAGCCGCGGCTTCTCCGATTACGAGATGGACTGGTACGGGGCGCCCGGCGGCGAGTACGCGAAGGGCACCCAGCTCGGCCGCGGATCCGACCGGATCTACCCCGGGTCCGACCCCGCCGTCGTGGCCCGGCACCTGTTCACCGACCGCGACGTCGACGTCGCCGTGCTGCACCCCATGGGGCGGGGCATCATGCCCGACCGCCACCTCGGTAGCGCGGTGCTCGCCGCCATCAACGACATGATGGTGTCCCGCTGGCTTGACCACGACCGGTTCGGGGACCGCTTCCGCGGCACCATCCGGGTCAACCCCGACGACATCGCCGGCGCGGTGCGCGAGATCACGCGGTGGAAGGACCATCCCCGCGTCGTGCAGATCGGGGTTCCGCTGCAGTCCCGCGAGTTGTACGGCAAGCCCCAGTTCTGGCCGCTGTGGGAGGCCGCGGCCGACGCCGGTCTGCCCGTCGCCGTACACACCGAAGTCGGTGAGGGTATCGCGCTGCCCCCGACTCCCTCCGGCCACACCCGCACCTACGAGCAGTACCTCGGCTTCACGGCGCTGAACTACCTGTATCACCTGATGAACATGATCGCCGAGGGGGTCTTCGAACGCTGGCCCGCCCTGAAGGTCGTGTGGGCCGACGGGGCCGCGGATTTCCTGACGCCGTTCATCTGGCGCATGGACACCTTCGGGCGCCCCCACCTCGAACAGACCCCGTGGGCACCGCTGATGCCCAGCCACTATCTGCCCGATCACGTCTATTTCGTCCAGGGCAGCCTCGACGGTCCCGGCGATGTCGACTATGCCGGCGATTGGTTGGGCTTCACCGGCAAGGACCAGATGGTGATGTTCGGCTCGAGCTATCCGCACTGGCACAACCACGACGGCAGCGCACTGCCCCCGGCACTCACCGCCGAGCAGCGCGACAACGTGTGCTGGCGCACCGCGGCGACGCTGTACGGCATTGACGTACCCGAGGCCGTACCCGAGGACATATCCGAGAACCTGCCGATCCGGTAGGTCAGCCCCGAGTAAGGAAGACCACGATGACCGTTCACACCAACGAGCGGGTTCCGGCCACCGAACGGGTCGCCGTCCGCGTCGTCGACTCCGACGTGCACCCGGTACCGCGTCGCGGCGAGTTGCTCGAATACATCCCGGAGCCCTGGCGCAGCAAGTATTTTCTGAGCCACCGCGTCGGCGAGACGATCTACTACGACGCCCCCGACTACGCGCACTCCTCCGCGATGCGTGTCGACGCGTTCCCCGCCGACGGCGAGTTCCCCGGCAGCGATCCCGACATGGCGTTTCGCCAGCTGATCATGGAGGCCGGTTCCGACATCGCGATCCTGGAACCGGCGGGGCGTACGGCGCGGCTTCCCGAAGCCAACCAGGCGTTCGCCAGCGCGCTCAACGATTGGCAGGCCAACCACTGGCTCGACGACCACAACAATTGGCACCAGCGCTGGCGCGGATCGATCTGCGCCGCCATTGAGCACCCTCAGGGTGCGGCCGCCGAGATCGAGAAGTGGGCCGGGCACCCTTACATGGCCCAGATCCTGATCAAGGCGGAGCCGCGTCCCTCGTGGGGCCACCCCCAGTACGATCCGATCTGGGCGGCGGCGGTCAAACACGACATCACCGTGAGCTGCCACCTGGCCCGGGGAAGCTTTGAAACCCTGCCCACCCCGCCTGTCGGATTCCCCAGCTACAACCACGATTTCATGGTCACGTACTCACTGCTGGCGGCGAACCAGGTGATGAGCCTGATCTTCGACGGGGTGTTCGACCGGTTCCCCTCCCTGCGCATCGTCTTCGTCGAACACGCCTTCACCTGGGTGCTGCCGTTGATGTGGCGCATGGACGCCATCTATGCGCAGCGCAAATCGTGGATGGACATCAAACGCAAGCCCAGCGAGTACCTCAAAGAGCACATCAAGTTCACCACGCAACCGCTGGACTACTGCGAGGAGGACAAAACCCAGCTCAAACGGGTGCTGGAGTGGATGGAGGCGGACAAGATCCTGCTCTACTCCTCCGACTACCCGCACTGGACGTTCGATGATCCGCGCTGGCTGGTCAAACACCTGCCGAAGCACTTCCGCGAGCAGGTGATGTTCCGCAACGGGCTTGAGACCTACCATCTTCCCGAGACGGTCCCCGCCCTCGAGGGACAGGCCCGGGTATTTTGATGCCTCAGCAGACCGACAAGAAGGCCCGCCCGCCGCGACTGGCGCGCGGCCAAGAGCATGTGGTGGCGACCGTCGACCAGATCCCGCCCGGCAGCCGCATGATCGTCCCGATCGGGCACTACGGCGTCGGCGTCTACAACATCAACGGGACGTTCTACGCGATCGCCAATTTCTGCCCACACCAGGGCGGCCCCCTCTGCCTCGGCCGGTTGCGCGGCCGGACCGTCCCCGACGACAACGTCCCCGGAGACGCCGTCATGGTTCGCGATCTGGAGTACATCTACTGTCCCTGGCACCAATGGGGTTTCGAGTTGGCGACCGGCACCACCGCAGTCAAACCCGAATGGAGCGTGCGCACCTACAAGGTGCGCGTGGTCGGCAACAACGTGCTGGTGCAGGCGTGAGTCGCGACGCTGAAGCCGCCTGCGTGGAGATCAACGGCGGCAATGTGGTCTACGAGATCCTGGGAGACTCCGGGGAACTCATCGTTTTGACACCGGGTGGCCGGTTCAGCAAAGACATCCCCGGACTGCGGCCGCTCGCTGAGGAACTCGTCGCCGGTGGCTACCGGGTGCTGCTGTGGGACCGGCCCAACTGCGGGGCGTCCGACGTGCAGTTCTACGGCCAGTCCGAATCGCACATGCGCGCCGAGACGCTGAGCGGACTTCTCGCCGCGCTCGGCGAAGGCCCCTGCATCCTGGCCGGCGGGTCCGGCGGCGCGCGGGACTCGATACTGACCGCCATGCTCTACCCGGAACTCGTCACGAAACTGGCGACGTGGAACATCGTCGGCGGCATCTACGGCACGTTCGTCCTGGGCTCCTACTATGTGATTCCCAGCATTCTGGCGGTGCGCGGCAACGGGATCGACGGACTGGTACGGGTCTCCGAATGGCGCGACCGCATCGCGGCGAACGCGACGAACGAGCAACGCCTGCGGGCGCTGGACCCCGACGAGTTCCTCGCGGTCATGCTGCGTTGGCTCAACGCGTTCGTGTCCAAGCCGGGTCAGACCATTCCCGGCGTCGACGACGAGATGTTCGACCGGATCACGGTTCCCACCTTGATCATCCGCGGCGGTGAGAACGACTGGGATCACCCCAAGCGGACGTCGCTGGAGGTGCACTGCCTGATCAAGGGTTCCCAGTTGATCGACCCGCCGTGGCCCGAAGACGCCTGGGAGCGGGCCGCCGAGAAGCGTGCCAAGGGAGAGGTGAAGCGGTTCAACATGTTCGACACGTGGGTCCAGGCCGCCCCGGCGCTGCTGAATTTTTTCGACAGAGGATGAGGTCAGCCGGAGTGGATGCGCACCTCGTCGTTCAACGCCGCCTGGAGGGCGGTCTGGATACGGCTCTCGGGGATGCGGCCCAGATCGTCGTCGGAGACGGTCACATGGACGATGTCCTCGCCGTCGTCACCGACGGACCGGTGGATCTGGCCCACGATCCCGAACCCGGCCAGGACTCCGTGCGCATCGTCGTCGGTTCCGCGACTGATGTAGGTCGTCACACCCGCGACCGGGCGGGTTCCGAACGCCCGGGCACAGAGCACGACACCGGATTGCTCGACGCTGCGCGAATCGGGTCCGGCGATGAGCAGATGCACCTGCCGTCGATCCGCGGGCATCGCCGCGACGTTGGTCTCGATGACCTCGGCGCCGCGTTGTTCGGCGAGCCCGCGCAGAACGGTCATCCCGTTTTCGACGCCCTCCGGGGTGAGCCCGGCGTCCGGGTCGATGTCGATGCGCACCACCGCAGTTCTCACAGGATCAAGTTTAACCAGGAAACCACGCGGGTGACAGCGCCGCATCCTCAGGCGATGACGCCCGCGACGAGGATAGTGAGGTGAGGTGACGTCACCGGGACGGCCGCTGCCGGAGATCACCAGCGAGAACGAATTCTTCTGGACCGCCGGCGCCGATAACACGCTGCGGATACAGCAATGCCACGACTGCGCGGCCCTGATCCACCCTCCGCAACCGGTGTGCCGCTACTGTCGCGGCGAGCACCTCGGGGTGCGCGACGTCTCCGGACGGGCGACCCTGATCGGCTTCACGGTCAACCACCGGTTCAACCTGCCCGGCATGCCCGCGCCGTATGTCGTCGCCCAGGTCGCGATCGACGAGGACCCGCGGGCGCGGCTGACCACCAACGCGGTCGACTGCGACCCCGACCACCTGGTTCTCGGCCAGCAGATGGAGGTCGTCTTCGAGCACCACGAGGACGTCTGGCTGCCGCTGTTCCGCCCGGTCGAGGGAGCCGAGGTCGGTGCCCTGCCCCAGGACCCGATCGCCCCCGACGACTACGCCCGCCACGTCCGGCCGATGGTCACCGACCGCAAATTCGAAGACGCGGTGGCGATCACCGGGATCGGCGCATCGCAGATGGGCCGGCGTCTGATGGTGCCGCCGCTGTCGCTGACCCTGCAGGCGTGCCGGTCGGCGATCGCCGACGCCGGCCTGACCCTCGACGATATCGACGGCCTGGCGACCTATCCCGGGCCCGGTCCGCTGGGGCCGTTCACCGAGGGCGGGGTGACCGCCCTGGAATCGGCGCTGGGTATCCGGCCCACGTGGCACAACGGCGGGATGGAGACGTTCGGGCCGACCGGGTCGGTGATCGCGGCGATGCTCGCGGTCGCCGGCGGGCTGGCCCGCCACGTGCTCTGCTTCCGCACGCTGTGGGAGGCCACCCACGGCGCACTGATGAAGCAGGGCAAGATCACACCGCAGGGCGGGCGCAGCACCGGCTGGCAGACGCCGTTCGGCGCCGTCTCCGCTGCTCACACGCTCGCCCAGAACGCCCAGCGCCATTTCCACCGGTACGGCACCACCCGGGAGACGTTGGGCTGGATCGCGTTGAACCAGCGGGCCAACGCGGCGCTGAATCCGACGGCGATCTACCGGGATCCGATGACGATGGACGACTATCTGTCGGCCCGGATGATCACCACGCCCTTCGGTCTCTACGACTGCGACGTGCCCTGCGACGGCGCGGTCGCCGTGATCGTGTCGGCGGCCGAGACCGCAGGCGATCGGGCCAAGGCGCCGGTGTTCGTCGAGGCGGCCGGCACCCAGATCCTCGAACGGCTCGACTGGGACCAGAGCACCCTCGCCCATGAGCCCCAGGTGCTCGGCCAGGCCGCACATCTGTGGTCGCGGACCTCGTTGCGGCCCGACGACGTCGACGTGGCCGAGCTCTACGACGGCTTCACCTTCAACTGTGTGTCCTGGATCGAGGCTCTGGGCTTCTGCGGTATCGGTGAGGCCAAGGACTTCCTCGACGGTGGCACCAACATCGCTCGCGACGGCGTGCTGCCGCTGAACACCCACGGCGGCCAGCTCTCCCACGGCCGCACCCACGGCATGGGCCTGATCCACGAGGCCGTCAGCCAACTGCGCGGCGAGGCCGGTGAGCGCCAGGTCGCCGATGCCCGGGTGGCGGTGGCCAGCAGCGGCGGCCTGACCCCCAGCGGGGTGCTGTTGTTGCGGAGCGACGCATGACCGAGGTTCGACAGCGCGTCGTCAACGCCGGCGGGGTGCCGATGTCGGCGCTGGTCAGCGAGCCCGAGCCGGCGACGAGAGGACCCCACGCCGTCATCGTCGCCCTGCACGGCGACGCGACGACGTCGGCGTATTTCGACTGTCCCGGCCATCCCGAGCTCTCCCTGCTGCGCGCGGGTGCGGCGGCCGGCTACACCGTCGTCGCACTGGATCGGCCCGGCTACGGCGCCTCGGCACCGTATCCGCAGGAGATGGCCGCCCCGGAGCAGCGGGTCAGCCTGGCCTACACCGCGATCGACCGTATCCTCGCTGATCGGCCACGCGGTTCGGGGCTGTTCGTCGTGGGCCACTCCGCCGGATGCCAACTCGCTCTGCGGATGGTGGCCGACGGGCTGCGTTCCGACCTGCTGGGTGTGGAGCTCGCCGGTACCGGCCGGCACTTCACACCGGCGGCGCGCGAGGTCCTGCGCACCGCGCGCCCCGACCATCGACCGGCCGGGCTCAAAGAACTGTTGTGGGAACCGGCGCGACTGTATCCGCCCGGCGTCGCCACCCGGATCTCCAGCACCTCCGGGGGCGCGGAATCGGAGGCGGAGGCGGCGACGGCGAGCGACTGGTCGCACAGCGCCTTTCCCGCGCTGGCGGCCGCGGTCAGCGTCCCGGTGCAGTACAGCGTCGCCGAGCACGAGAAGGTCTGGCAGGTCGATCCCGATGCTCGTGCCGGGATCGCCGCGTTGTTCACCGCGGCCGGGTTCGTCAGCGTCAATGAACAACCCGAGGCGGGCCACAATCTCAGCCTCTGCTGGAACGCCGACGTCTACCACCGGTCGGTGTTCTCGTTCATCGAACGGTGCGCGATGACAGACATCCCCAACGAGGTCGATCAGGAGGTCGGTTGATGCGGGTGGGTTTCATCGGATTGGGCAGCCAGGGTGCCCCGATGGCGCGGCGGATCGTCGAATCCGGCTATCCGACCACGCTGTGGGCCCGGCGGGCGGCGTCGCTGGAGGCCTTCGCCGACACCGATGCCGGCACCGCCGAGTCGCCGGCGGCGCTGGCCCGGGCCAGCGACCTGGTCTGTCTGTGTGTGGTCTCCGACGACGACGTCGAGGAGATCATCGGCGGCGAAAACGGTGTGCTCGCCGGTCTGGCGCCCGGCGGCATCATCGCGGTGCACAGCACGGTGCACCCCGACACGTGCCGTCGGCTCGCTCAGCGGGCTGGCGCGCAGGGGATTTCGGTGATCGACGCACCGGTCAGCGGCGGCGGGCCGGCGGCGGCGGCCGGTCGGCTGCTGGTGATGCTCGGCGGTGACACCGAGGCGGTGCAACGGTGCCGTCCGGTGATCGAAACCTATGCCGATCCGGCCGTACATCTGGGCGGGGTCGGCTCGGGTCAGGTGACCAAGTTGCTCAATAACCTGTTGTTCACCGCCAACCTCGGCTCCGCCGCCTCCGCACTGGCCCTCGGTGAGGCTCTCGGGGTCGCCGCCGACCGTCTCGCCGAGGTCGTCACCCGCGGCAGCGCCAACAGCTTCGCGCTGAACAGCATCCAAGGATCGGGCGGCACCCTGGACCGGCTGGCCGGGCTGGCGGGAACCCTGTTGCAAAAGGACGTCCGGTTGATCACCGACCTGGCGGACCGGGCCGACGCGGCCCCCGGTGCGGTTCTCGACGCCGCCGACGCCGCCCTGACGACGATGGGCCATCCGCGCTGATTGAGCGCCGGTTACGAGAATCGCCTGTTAATCCGGCCTTTTCGCCCTTCCCAAAGTCACCGGTATGCCCTACTGTTAGCCCTACGGTCCAAGCCTGAGCGACACGTGTCCAGCCCGCGGTGTGCCCTCGAGGAGGAACTGGTGACCAAACCCAAACTGGTCTTCGACCCCTTCAGCGACGAGTATTTCCATGACCCGTTCGACATCTATCGGCGAATGCGAGACGAAGCGCCCCTCTATTACAGCGAGGACGAGGATTTCTACGCGCTGACCCGGCACGCTGACGTCGCCGCGGCGTTCAAGGATTTCGAGACGTACTCGTCGGCCCGCGGATGCGATCTGGCGATGGTGCGCTCCGATGAGCCCCCGCAGAAGTCGATCATCTTCATGGATCCACCCGAGCATCGGCACATGCGCAGTCTGCTCAACAAGGCGTTCACGCCGCGCGCGATGCAGGCCCAACGCGAGACGATCACCCAGCAGGTCGATCGGTTCCTCTCCGCGGTGGACCCCGAGCGTTTCGACGTGGTGCAGGATTTCTCCGGCCCCTTCCCCGTCGAGGTCATCACCCGGATGGCCGGTGTGCCCGAGGAGTACCGCCAGCAGGTGCGGCATTGGATCGACGCCAGCCTGTCCCGCGAGCCCGGCAGGTTCGACATGGATGAAGCCGGGATGCAGGCGACCATCGAGACCGCCATGTACTACTACGAACTCCTGCAGGAGCGCCGCGCCAACCCGCAGGACGACATGATCAGCAGGCTGATCGCCGCCGAGATTCCCGACGAGGACGGCGGGATGCGGCGCCTGGACGACCTCGAGATCACCGGCTTCGCCACGCTGCTCGGTGGTGCCGGCGCGGAGACCGTGACCAAACTGGTCGGCAATGCCGTGGTGATCTTCGCGCGTCACCCCGAACAGTGGCAGAGGCTGCTCGCCGACCGCAGCAAGATCCCCAACGCCGTCGAGGAACTGCTGCGCTACGAGGGCCCGGTCCAGTACAACGTGCGCTATACGCTCAAGGAGGCGCACACCAGCGGCGGGACGATCCCGCCCGGCAAGCCGGTGTTTTTGATCGGTGCGGCCGCCAACCGTGATTCGGCGGCGTTCACCGACGCCGACACGTTCGACATCGACCGCGACCAGACCGAGGCCCAGCATCTCGGGCTCGGATACGGCGTCCACAGCTGCCTCGGCGCCGCACTGGCCCGCATGGAGAGCGCCATCGCCTTGGAGAGACTCCTGGACTTCATGCCCCGTTACACCGTCGATTGGGACGGCCTGAAGCGGGTCCAGATGCAAAACGTGGCGGGCTGGAGCAACGTGCCGGTACAGGTACTGCGGTAGGGGGCTTCGTGGCCGGAAAACGCAACGTCATCGTCGACTACGGGTTGTGCGAGGCCAATGCGGTGTGCATGGGAGTCAATCCCGAGATCTTTCACGTCGACGACGACGATCATCTGACGATCCTGAAACCCGACGTCACCGCCGACACCGAAGAGGACATCGATCAGGCGGTGCGCCGGTGCCCGCGCCAAGCGCTGTCGATCGTCGAGGTCGACGCGCCGGACTGACCGCGTCGGGTCGGGCTAACCGGTTAACCCGACCCGGTCGGCGGTTCGAACCCGGCGACGATCACGGCGTTGCAGTCCGCCGCGGCGTGACGAAGTTTGGCGGCGGCCTGGTACTCGTCGGAGTGGTACCAGTCCCGGGCGGCCTGCACCGATTCGAACTCCAGGATGATCGTCTGATCGCCGTGCCACCGCCCCTCGATCGACTGCGGTGCGCGATCAGCGGCCAGGATCGACACCGTGCCCGGCGCCATCGCCGGCTGCGCCGCCCGGGCGTAGGCCGCCATACCGGCCGGGTCCTTGATCGCCTCGGTCAAAATCACGTATCCCTTGGGCCCTGTGGGCATGGTCTCCCCTTCTGTTCTGCTCAGTCCTCGTCGGTGACGTCGATCGCGTGCTCCGGACACTGCCGGGCCGCCTCGCGCACCGCCTCGTCGAATTCGGCGGCGATGGTCCCCTCGATGGCCTCGGAATACCCGTCGTCGGTGAGTGCGAACACCGAGGGACAGATCGTCGTGCAGATTCCGTGACCGGCGCAGCGGTCCGGGTCGACCCATGCCTTCATCGGGCACCGTCCTGTGCCGGGGTGAATTCCAGGTGCAGCTCGGTCAGTCCCCGCAGGATGTAGGTCGGAACGTAGTGGAACTCGCGCGCTCCGGCGGGGCCGTGGTGCTGCTCGGAGATTCGGATGTCACTGGTGCGCTGGAGAATGCGTTCGATCGCCACCCGGGTTTCGGCACGCGCGAGCGGGGATCCCGGGCAGGTGTGGATTCCGCGCCCGAAGGCGAGGTGTTGGCGGGCGTTCTTGCGACCGGGGTCGAAGGTGTCCGGGTCGGGGAACCGTTCCGGGTCGCGGTTGGCGGCGGCGTTGACGACCATCACCGTTGTACCGGCCGGGATCTCGACACCGCCGACGGTGACCGGGACGCGCGACAACCGGAAATCGCCTTTGACCGGGCTCTCGAAACGCAACGCCTCTTCGATGAAGTTGGGGATCAGGCCGTGATCGCGGCGCAGCGCCTGCTGGAGGTCCGGTTGTTCGGCGATGATGCGCAACGCCGATCCGAGCAGCCGGACGGTCGTCTCCTGGCCGGCGGAGTAGACGTTGGTGGCCACGCGAGCCACATCGATCGGGTCCGGAAGCGATCCGTCCGGGAAGGTGGCCGCGGCCATCCCGCTGAGAACGTCGCCCCGGGGTTCGTTGCGCCGGTCGACGATGTAGCCGCAGAAGGTCTCGTAGAGGAACTCCAGCGGGCTGTGCGCCAACGCCTCGGCATCGGTGCTGCCGATGCCGCCGCCGGCGTTTCGGTCGATGCCGCGCACGAAGGCGTCGCGGTCCTGCTGGGGAACGCCGAGCAGGTCGGCGATGACCAGCAGGGTGAACGGGGCGGCGAATCCGGTGATGAACTCGTGGTCGTCGCCGGTCAGATACGTGTCGAGCACCGAGTCGGCCAACGCCCACATGGCGTCCTCGTTCTCCTTGAGACGCTTCGGTGTGATCAAGCGCATCAACAGTTCACGGTGGGCGGTGTGCGTCGGCGGGTCCAGGGTCGGCAACTGGTCACTGAACGGGAGTTCGTCGCGGTGCCGGTCGATCAACTCGGTGACGTCATCGCCCTCGAGCGGCACCGGGAAGCCGGGGAACGGTCCGGTCACCGCGATGCAGGAGGAGAACGCCTCGGCATCGCCGGCAACCTCGCAGGCCTCCTCCCAGCCGGTCACCATCATCACGTCGTGATGGTTCTCCCGCGTGACCGGGCAGCGCTCCCGCAGTCGCCGCAGGTAGTCGTAGGGATCGGCGACCATGGCGGCGTCGGTAAAGAAATCGACCGTATCCAGATCGTCCACGACTTCATCCACCCTTCGACGCGTACATTGGACCTCGCGCGCGAGAATGTACTTCTCGTTTAATGATTAATAGACTTCCACAGCATCCGGTACGCGTCAACAACACCGGCACCCCGCGGTCTTGTACAGGGGCACAGACGGATCGGCGTGGTCACAATCCCAGCGATTTGGCGATGATCACCTTCATCACCTCCGAGGTTCCGGCGTAGATCCGGGAGACCCGGGCATCGGTGTACAGCCGGGCGATCGGGTACTCCATCATGTACCCGTATCCGCCGAACAGCTGCAGGCAGCGATCCACCACCCGCCCCTGGACCTCGGTGCAGAACAGTTTCACCCGCGCGGCGTCGGCGCCCGAGAGGTCGCCGGCGACCAGATCGATGACCGCCCGGTCGGCCATCGTCTGCGCCGCCTCCACCTCGGCCGACATCGCCGCCAATTCGAACTTGGTGTTCTGGAACGACGCCAGGGGTGTGCCGAAGGCCTTGCGTTGCTTGACGTAGTCGACGGTGGTGGTGATCGCCGCCCGCGCCTGGGCGACCGAACCGACCGCCACGGTCATCCGCTCCTGGGGAAGGTTGTGCCCCAGATAGCCGAACGCCTCCCCCTCCGCGCCGAGCAGGTTGGCCGCCGGCACCCGGACGTCGGTGAACGACAGCTCCGCGGTGTCCTGCACCTTGCAGCCCATCTTGTCCAGTTCGCGGCCCCGTTCGAAGCCCGGCATGCCGTCCTCGACCACCAGCAGGCTGAGCCCACGGCGGCGGTTCTCCGGATCGGTCGCGGTGCGCGCCACCACGATGACCAGGTCGGCCTGGACCCCGCCGGTGATGAACGTCTTGGACCCGTTGAGCACGTAGTCGTCGCCGTCGCGGACCGCGGTCGTGCGCATCCCGGCGAGATCCGAGCCGGTGCCCGGCTCGGTCATCGCGACCGCGGTCAACAAGGTGCCGGCCGCCAATCCGGGAAACCAGCGTCGCCGCTGCGCAGCGTCGGCGTAGTGCAGAAAGTACGGCAGGATCACGTCGAGTTGTGTGCGCACCGTCGACAGGGTCATCAGGGCGCGCGCCGCCTCCTCCTGCAACACCACGTTGTAGCGGTAGTCGGCCAGCCCGGCGCCGCCGTACTCCTCGGGGATCGCCATGCCCAACATGCCCAGCGACCCCAACTGCTCGAACACCTCGCGGGGCATCCGACCGGCCTTCTCCCACGCGGGGTAGTGCGGAACGACCTGCTTCTCGATGAAATCGCGAGCCAGTTTCCGAAACGCCTCGTGGTCGTCGTGAAACACGTCCCTGCGCATCAGCCGACCAACTCCACCACGGTGGCGTTCGCGGTGCCGCCACCCTCACACATGGTCTGCAGCCCGTACCGGATCCCGCGGTCGCGCATATGGTGCACCATCCGGGTCATCAGTACGGCCCCCGAGGCCCCGAGCGGATGGCCCAGCGCGATCGCCCCGCCCAGCGGGTTGAGCCGCTGCGGGTCGGCTCCGGTCTCGGCCAGCCAGGCCAGCGGCACCGGGGCGAACGCCTCGTTCACCTCGAACACACCCGGGTCGGAGATCCCCAGCCCGGTCCGGCGCAGCACCTTCTCGGTGGCCGGGATCGGTCCGGTGAGCATCAGCACCGGGTCCGCGCCGGCGACCGCACCGCCGAGGTAACGCGCGATCGGGTTCAGACCGAGCTGGCGCGCCCGCTCCGAGGTGGTGACCAGCAGCGCCGCCGCACCGTCGGAGATCTGCGACGAGCTGCCGGCGTGAATCACCCCGTCGTCGGCGAAGGCGGGTTTGAGCGCGGCGAGCTTGTCGGGGGTCGACCCGCGGCGCACCCCTTCGTCGACGGTCAGCTCCGACCCGTCTGCGGTGCGCACCGCCACGATCTGTTCGTCGAACACCCCGGAGTCCTGGGCCGCGGCGGCGCGGACGTGCGAGCGGGCCGAATACTCGTCGAGAACACCGCGGTCCAGTCCCCATTTCTGCGCGATCAACTCGGCGGAGAGCCCCTGGTTGAACGAGAAATCGTCATAGCGTTCAAGCACTTTCGGCCCGTAGGGCATGCCGGTGGACCGCGCTGCGCCCAGCGGGACCCGGCTCATCACCTCCACGCCGCCGGCGACGACGACGTCCTGCTGTCCGGACATCACCGCCTGGGCGGCGAAATCCAGCGCCTGCTGGCTCGATCCGCAGGCCCGGTTGACGGTCGTACCGGGGATCGTCTCCGGCCAGCCGGCTGCCAGCACCGCGAAGCGCCCGATGTTGCTGGACTGGTCGCCGACCTGCGAGACACAGCCCCAGATCACGTCGTCGATCACGGCGGGATCGACTCCGGTGCGCTCGATCAGCGCACCGAGCACCACCGCGGACAGGTCGGCGGCGTGCATCTGCGCCAATCCCCCACCGCGTTTGCCGACCGGTGTGCGCACCGCCTCGATGATCACCGCATCACGCATTCTTCTGCTCCGATCTGATCGCCCACCGGCCGGTGAACGTCGGGTCCCGTTTCTCGGCGAAGGCCGCGTAGGCCTCACCGACATCCGTTCCGGCGAAATTACCCGGCTGGGCGCGCGCCTCGTTGGCCAGCGCCTCCGGGAACGTGCACTGCGCCCCCGCATTCAGCAACCCCTTGCTGTGGGCCAACGCGACCGGTGGGCCCGCCGCCAGGCGACGCCCCAGGTCCTCGACGAAGGCGTCGATCCGGTCCTGCGGTTGCACCCAGGTGATTAGACCCAGCGCATGGGCCTCGGCCGCATCGATGTCCTCGGCCAGCAGGGCCAGACGCTTGGCTTGCTGCAGCCCCACCAGCCGGGGCAACAGCCAGGATCCGCCGAGGTCTACCGACAGGCCGCGGCGGGCGAAGATCTGACAGAACCGCGCTTGCGGGGTCGCCACCACCAGATCGCAGCCCAGCGCGAGATTCCAGCCCGCGCCGACCGCCACCCCGGTCACCTTCGCGACCGTCGGAATGGGCAGCTCATACAGGGCCAGAGCGACATCGGTGAGCCGGCGCAACTTCCGGTTGGGGTGCACGTCCTCGGGCACCGAGATGTCGGCACCGGAACAAAACGCCCCACCGCTGCCGGTCAGGACCAGGGCGCGCACGCCGTCGTCATCGGTGACGGCACGCAAGGCGTCGCGCAGAGCGATCCAGAGTCGCGGGTTCAGCGCGTTGCGACGTTCCGGCCGATTGAGGGTGAGCGTGCGCACCCCGTCGCGGTCGGAGCACAGCAGCGGTGCGGCGCTCATCGGTATGCCGGCCCGACGGCACCCTGCGCACGCAGCGCGGCGATCTGCCCGGCGTCCAGCCCGAGTCCGCCCAGCACCGAATCGGTGTGCTCACCCAGCCCGGGGACCGCCCCCATCGGCTGCTCGAAACCCGCGATCACCGGTGGGGGTAGCAGCGCGGTGATAGCGCCCGCGGGCGTGTCCACCGGCCGCCATCGGTCGCGTGTGACCAGTTGCGGGTGGGCGACGACCTCGCCCGGCGTGTTGTAACGGGCATTGCCGATTCCGGCCGCATCGGCGGTGCGCTGTATCTCGGCGAGATCGTTCGCTGCACACCATGTTTGGATCGCTCCGTTGAGCTCTTCACGCGCAGAGCACCGTGCGGCGTTGGAGGCGAACCGGGGATCGTCGGCCAGATCGGGGCGACCGATGACCTCGCGGGCCAGCCGGTCCCACTCACGGTCGTTGGTGGTGCCGAGCACCACGGTCTGTCCGTCGGCGGTGGTGAACGCCCCGTAGGGCGCCACCGCCGGCGAGCTCATGCCCAGCGGCTGCTGGTCGACCCCGGAGTGCTGCGTGTAGGTCAGTTGATAGCCCATGATGTCGGTCATGGTGTCGAACAGGCTCACCGCCACCGCCGGGGCGGTGCCCGCGCGATGCCGGGCGCGCCCATGCAGCAGCGCGACGATCGAGAGTGCGGCGTACAGGCCGGTGGTGATATCGGCGACCGGCGGTCCCGGCTTGGCGGGCATGTCCGGGTACCCGGTGACCGCACAACACCCGGACTCGGCCTGCACCAGCAGGTCATAGGCGCGTTTGTGCGAGATCGGCCCGCCGGGGCCGTAACCGTCGATCTCGACCGGGATGACGTGCGGGTGGCGCTCAGCGATGTCGTCGGGGGCGATCCCCAGCCGTGCCGTCGACCCCGGCGCCAGGTTGGACACCAACGCGTCGGCACCGTCGAGCAGGCGGTGCAACACCTGCATTCCCGCCGGCGTCTTCAGATCGAGGGTCACCGACTGCTTGCCGCGGTTGGCCCAGACGAAGTGCGCCGCCAGCCCACCCGGACCATTGACGACGTCGTCGTAGTCGCGGGCGAAGTCCCCGCCGCGGGGGTTTTCGACTTTGATCACCCGCGCACCGAAATCGGCCAGCACTCGGGTGCACATCGGCGCCGAGACCGCCTGCTCCAAGGCCACGACCGTGACCCCGCTCAACGGCGCGGTCGCGGTCACGTCGTCTCGCCGCGGTTGACCTGCGGCACCCGCGCGGTGCGCAGGGGCCATCAGTAGCTCCTCGGCAGGCCGAGCACATGCGAGCCCAGGAAGTTCAGGATCATCTCCTGGCTGACCGGCGCGATCTTCATCAGCCGCGACTCGCGGAAGAACCGCGAGACGTTGTACTCCTCGGAATAGCCCATTCCGCCGTGGGTCTGCAGCGCCCGGTCGGCGGCGGCGAAACCGGCGTCGGCGCACAGATATTTCGCGGTGTTGGCTTCGCGCCCGCAGGGTTTGCCGTTGTCGTAGAGCCAGGTGGCTTTGCGCAGCATGAGTTCCGCGCCGTCGAGTCGGGCCAGCGAGTCGGCCAGCGGGAATTGGACGCCCTGGTTCATCCCGATCGGACGGTCGAAGACCTCGCGTTCGTTGGCGTATTTGACGGCCCGCTCCAGAGCCACGCGGCCGATGCCGAGCGCCTCGGCGGCGATCAGCATCCGCTCCGGGTTCAGCCCGTCGAGGATGTAGCTGAAACCCTTGCCCTCCTCGCCGACCCGGTCGGCGACCGGGATCTCGAGGTTGTCGATGAACACCTCGTTGGAGGAGACCGCATTGCGGCCCATCTTCGGAATCGGCCGGATGTCGACCCGGTCGCGGTCCAGATCGGTCAAGAACAGGGTCATGCCGTCGGTCTTCTTGGCGACGTCGTTGTAGTGCTGAGTGCGGGTCAGCAGCAGGATCTTCTCGGACTCCAGGGCCTTGGAGATCCACACCTTGCGGCCGTTGACGATGTAGCGGTCCCCGTCGCGTTTGGCGAACGTCGTGATCCGGGAGGTGTCCAGGCCGGCGCCCGGCTCGGTGACCCCGAAGCACACGTGCAGTTCGCCGGTCGCGACGCGGGGCAGGGTGCGGGCTTTGAGTTCCTCGGAGCCGTGCACGACGACCGGGTGCATACCGAAGATCGACAGGTGGATCGCGCTGGCGGCGTTCATGCCACCACCGGAGCGGGCGACCTCCTCGGCCAGCAGGGTGGCCTCGGTGATCCCGAACCCGTGACCACCGTACTGCTCCGGGATGGTCATGCCCAGCCACCCGCCGGCGGCGATCGCGTCGTAGAACTCCTGCGGGAATTCGTGCGCCTGATCCTTCTGCATCCAATAGTGGTCGTCGAACTTGGCAGCCAGCTCAGCGACCGACGAACGGATCAGCTGCTGATCCTCGGTGAGCTCAAAGTTCATCCCGGACACCGTTTTCCTCCACATCCCCGGCCGTTGTGACGGCGCACGTCAATCCTGCTGCTCGCGGCCTGGTGCACTCAGCTGTTGACCTGGGCGGCGTCCATCAGCGCGTTGCCCTGCCGCTGCCCGTGGGTGTGCTGGCTCAGAGCCCGAGTGGAGACGTCGTGGCCCTCGGCGGCCTTACGCAACGCGCCGACCGTGGCCTCCTGCCGGGGGATGTGGCGGAACGGGTCGAAGGAGTACCAGCGCATCGCATTCTCGTGGGTCATCTTGTTGATGTCGCTGTCCGACACCTGGTTGGCCGTGAGCACCTCCCACAGCTCTTCGGGGGCGTCGGGCCACATCGAGTCGCTGTGGGGGTAGTCGGCTTCCCACGCGATGTTGTCGATCCCGATCAGGTGGCGCAGTCGAACACCGACCGGGTCGGAGATGAAGCAGGTCAAGAAATGCTCCCGGAAGACCTCCGAGGGGACCTTGCCGCCGAAGTCCTGCCCGGTCCAGGTCGCATGCATCTCGTAGGTGCGGTCCACCCGTTCCAGAAAGTAGGGGATCCAGCCGGTGCCGCCCTCGGAGAGCGCGATCTTGAGGTCCGGGAAATCCTTGACCGGCTTGGACCACAGCAGATCCGCGGCCGCCTGGACGATGTTCATCGGCTGCAGGGTGATCATCACGTCCATCGGCGCGTCGGGCGCGGTGATCGCCAGCTTGCCCGAGGAGCCGATGTGCACGTTCATCACCGTGTCGGTGTCGCACAACGCCTTCCACAACGGGTTCCAATACGGGTCGTGGAAACTGGGGTATCCCATGGCCGCGGGGTTCTCACTGAACGTCAGCGCATGCACCCCCTTCTCGGCGACGCGGCGCACCTCGTCGGCACAGGCCTCGGCATCCCAGATCACCGGCAGCGCCATCGGGATGAACCGTCCCGGGTGCGCACCGCACCACTCGTCGATGTGCCAGTCGTTGTAGGCCCGGATCAGCGCCACCGAGAAGTCCTGATCGTCGGTGGCGAACAACCGTCCGGCGAAGCCGGGAAAGGACGGAAAACAGATCGAACTCAAGATCCCGCCGGCGTTCATGTCCTTGACCCGCTCGTCGACGTTGTAGCAGCCCGGCCGGATCTCATCGAGGCCCTGCGGTTCGAGCCCGTATTCCTCCTTCGGCCGGCCGGCCACGGCGTTGAGTGCCACGTTGGGGATCACGGTGTCGCGGAACTGCCAGGTGTCCGAACCGTCGGCGTTGTGCACCAGGCGCGGAGCATCATCGAGGTATTTCTTGGGCAGATGATTTTTGAACATGTCCGGCGGTTCCACGGTGTGGTCGTCGACGCTGATCAAGATCATGTCGTCCTTGTTCACTGCGCATTCCCTTCCGCTGGGGACCCGGTGGCCGTGAGCGGCCACCGCTACGACCCTAACGGAAATTAGCTTCTCCATCCAGGAGAATCAACAGGCGATCATCACGCCGGGCCCCGCCGCATCACAGGACCGGCACCCGGGGCCCGTACCGGCGACCGCGCGGGCCCGGTTGCGAGAAATCTCCCGCCGGAGCTTGACCGGCGGACGAAAACATGAAAATCTATCGCTCACTTTTGAGAATCCAATTCTCATTACGCGAGGAGGGCATCATGCGCCTGGGTCCGTTGCCACCGGAGCAGTGGGACGACGACGTGGACCGAGCACTGATCGGCATGCTGCCCGCTGCCCGCCGCAACCCCGCCGGTGCCGGTGTCGCCCTGGGCACGCTGGTGCGCCACCCCAAGCTGACCAAGGCTTTCCTCGGATTCAACATCCATCTGCTGTTCCGTTCGACGCTGCCCGAACGGCTGCGCGAACTGGTGATCCTGCGCGTGGCCCACCGACGGGGCTGCACATACGAGTGGACCCACCACGTGATCATGGGCCTGGAGGTCGGGCTGACCGAGACCGACATCGAGGATCTGCAGCACGGGACCGCGGCCGGCGCCCTGGACCGCACGGTGCTCGCCGCGGTCGACGAACTCGAAGAGCAGTCCCGGATCTCCGATCCCACCTGGTCGGCGCTCGCGGAGCACCTCGATGAGCGCCAGCGGATGGATCTGGTGTTCACGGTCGGCTGCTACGGCACGCTGGCCATGGCTTTCAACACTTTCGGCATCGAAGACGAACAGCAAACCGAACAGGAGAGGTAGTTACCGTGGCGTATTTCCCCAAGCCAGCTGCTGGAAGCTGGACCGAGAGTTATCCCGAACTCGGGACCGACCCGGTCGAATACAAGGACTCCTACGACCCGCAACATTTCGCCGACGAGCAGCAGGCGATCTTCCGCCGCACCTGGCTCAACGTGGGCCGAGTCGAACGGCTGCCGCGCACCGGCAACTACTTCACCCGGGAGCTGCCGTCGGCGGGCAAAGGCACCTCGGTGATCGTCGTCAAGGGTGAGGACGGCGTGATCCGGGCGTTCCACAACATCTGCCGACACCGGGGCAACAAGTTGGTCTGGAACGACTACCCCCACGAGGAGACGTCGGGGATCTGCCGGCAGTTCCAGTGCAAGTACCACGGGTGGCAATACGCCCTGGACGGCAAACTCACCTTCATCCAGCAGGAGGACGAGTTCTTCGACGTCGACAAGAACCAGTACGGCCTGGTCGAGGTGCGCTGCGAGGTGTGGGCGGGCTTCATCTTCGTCAACCTCGACACCAAGGCCGCGCCGTTGGTGGACTACCTCGGCCCGTTCGCCAAAGGCATCGAGGAATACCCGTTTCACGAGATGACCGAGGTGTACCACTTCAAGGGCGAGATCGGCAGCAACTGGAAGCTGTTCATCGACGCGTTCGCCGAGTTCTACCACGCGGCGGTGCTGCACAAGACGCAGGCCACCAAGGAGGAGGGCGAGAAACTCTTCAAGGTCGGCTATGAGGGCCTGCACTACGAGCTGCAGGGCCCGCACTCGATGCTCTCCTCGTGGGGCGGCATGTCACCGCCGAAGGATCTGAACATGGTCAAGCCCATGGAGCGCGCCCTGCGCAGCGGCCTGTTCGGCCCCTGGGATCGACCCGACATCGACGGTCTCGACCCGCTGCCGCCGGGGGTCAACCCGACGAATGACCCGCGATGGGGCATCGACTCCTGGGTGTTCTTCCCGAACTTCATGATCGCGATCTGGACCACCGGCTGGTATTTGACCTACCACTACTGGCCGACCGCGGCCGACCGGCACATCTTCGAGGGGACCTTGTATTTCGTGCCGCCGAAGACCGCGCGCGAGTACCTCGCCCAGGAGATGGCCGCGGTGACCTTCAAGGAGTACGGGCTGCAAGACGCCAACACCCTGGAAGCGACCCAGACGATGATCAGCACCGGCGTGGTCGACAAATTCCTGCTGTGCGACCAGGAGATCCTGCTGCGCCACCTGCACAAGACCGCCCGCAGTTACGTCAACGAATACAAGGAGAAGCACAGTGCCGCTGCCCGCTGAATTCGCCGACCTGGAGCCCTACGCCGAGTGGGATCTGGCCACCGAGGCCGAACGCTACGACAAGCGGCTGGCCTCAACGATGCCGGAACTGCAGGCGTTCTATGACGCCGCGTTCCCCCGCATCGAGGAGGCGCTGACCTACCTCGATCAGTTCCCCCTCGACGATCTGCCCGACGATGCGCGCTCACTGGTCCACGTGTTGCAGTCGCTGATCAACGTGTCCTTCCCGGTCGAGGCCTGGAAGCAGCCGCGGGTGCCCGACACCGGTGCGGCCGAGCTGCATCGGGTGCAGGACCCGGTGATCTGAGGGTGCTCGGGGCACCTCAACCGGGCGGTTCGCGATGACGGTGACACTCAAAGCGGCCGGGCTGCTCGACGTCGACGCCGGCGAGATCAGGCGACCCGGGCTCATCCGGGTCGACGAGGACCGAATCGTCGGGATCGGCACCGCCGGTCCCGACGACGAGGTCCTCGATCTCGGCGACCTCATCGTGCTGCCCGGGCTCATGGACATGGAGGTCAACCTGCTGATGGGGGGCCGGGGCGAGAACCCCGGCCTCTCGCAGGTCCAAGACGACCCGCCGACCCGGATGTTGCGCGCGGTCGGCAATGCCCGCCGCACGCTGCGCGCCGGGTTCACCACGGTGCGCAATCTCGGGTTGTTCGTCAAGACCGGCGGGTATCTGCTGGACGTGGCGCTGGGCAAGGCCATCGACGCCGGCTGGATCGAGGGGCCGCGGATCGTGCCGGCCGGTCACGCGATCACCCCGACCGGCGGGCACCTGGACCCGACCATGTTCGCCGCGTTCATGCCGGGCGTGCTGGAGCTGACGGTCGAGGAAGGCATCGCCAACGGCGTCGACGAGATTCGCAAGGCGGTGCGTTATCAGATCAAGCACGGCGCCCAGCTGATCAAGGTGTGCTGCTCCGGCGGGGTCATGTCGCTGACCGGAGAGGCCGGCGCACAGCATTACTCCGATGAAGAACTGCGTGTCATCGTCGACGAGGCGCACCGGCGAGGGTTGCGCGTCGCGGCGCACACCCACGGCGCCGAGGCGGTCAAACATGCCGTGGCGTGCGGAATCGACTGCATCGAACACGGGTTCCTCATGGACGACGAGGCGATCGCGATGCTCGTGGACAACGACCGTTTTCTGGTCACTACTCGCCGTCTGGCCGAGGCGATGGATGTCTCCAAGGCACCGGCCGAACTGCAGGCCAAGGCCGCCGAGATGTTCCCCAAGGCCCGCACGTCGGTGACGGCGGCCTACGAGGCCGGTGTCAAGATCGCCGTCGGCACCGACGCGCCGGCCATTCCGCACGGCCGCAACGCCGACGAACTGGTCACGCTGGTCGACTGGGGTCTGCCAGCGGCCGCGGTGCTCAAGGCCGCCACGGTGACCGCGGCCGAGTTGATCAACGTCACCGACCGGGGTCGACTGGCCGAGGGGCTTCTGGCCGACATCATCGCGGTGCCCGGAGACCCCCTCTCGGACATCTCGGTGACCCGCGATGTTCAATTTGTCATGAAAGGCGGTCGAGTGCATGTCAACAAGAACTGACGACCTCATCGAGATCCAGCAGACGTTGGCCCGTTACGCGGTGACGATCACCCAGGGTGACATCGATGGCCTGGTCGCGGTGTTCACCCCCGACGGTACCTACAGCGCATTCGGCGAAACCTATACCCTGGACCGGTTTCCGGCGCTCGTCGACGCCGCCCCCAAGGGGTTGTTTCTGACCGGCACCCCGGTGATCGACGTAAACGGCGATACCGCGACCGGAACCCAGCCGCTGTGTTTCATCGACCACGCCAGCCACGACATGCGGATCGGCTATTACAACGACACCTACGTTCGGACCGAGACGGGATGGCGGCTGCACACCAGGGCGATGACGTTCATCCGTCGTAGCGGTACGCACGACTCCGGGCGCCCCCACGCGGTGGACCGCCCGTCGGCGCGGTGAACGTCGCAGAATTCCAGGCCGATCTGCGTGCCTGGCTCGACGAGAACGACCTGAGCCCGGGACCCGACGATTCCCTGGATTCCCACGTCGAGCAGTTCCGCCGGGTCTCCGCCGCGCTCTACGCCGCGGACTGGATGCGCTACGGCTGGCCGGTCGAGGCCGGCGGGCTGGGCGGACCGGCGATGCTGCGGGCGGTGGTCGGTGAAGAGGTCGTCGGCCGAGGGCTCGCCGCACCCGGACCCTATTCGATGCTCGAGGTGTTGGCGCCCACCCTGATCGACTACGCCCCACCGCAGCTCGCCGCCGAGATGGTGCCGCGTTTGCTGTCCGGCCGCGAGCAATGGTGCCAGGGATTCTCCGAGCCGGGCTCCGGCAGCGACCTGGCGTCGCTGTCCACCCGGGCAGAGCTCGCCGGTGATCACTGGATCGTCAACGGGCAGAAGGTGTGGACCAGTTTCGCCCAGTACGCCACCCGCTGCGTTCTGCTGACCCGCACCTCCCCCGGCCATGACGGCATCACCGCCTTCTTCGTCGACATGGACTCCCCCGGCATCACCGTACGGCCGCTGCAGGCGATGCACGGGGTCGATGAGTTCTGTGAGGTCTACTTCGATGACGTGGCGATCCCGGCCGAGCGGATGCTGGGTGCACCGGGCGATGGCTGGCGGCTGGCGATGGACCTGCTGCCGTTCGAGCGCTCCACCTGCTTTTGGCAGCGGATCGCCTACCTGTACGCCCGTTTCGACAGCCTCATCGCCGAGGCCACCGAGATCGACGACGCCGAGCTCGGGGCGGCGTACCTGGCGCTGCATACGCTGCGCTGCCGCTCACGCGCCACCCAGCATCGCCTGGCCGGCGGCACCCGACTGGGTCCGGACACCTCGATCGACAAGGTTCTGTTGGCCACCGCCGAGCAGAAACTCTTCGACACCGTGCGCGATCTGCTGCCCGGCGCCGTAGAGCTCGATGACTCACGCTGGCGCAGCGAGTTTCTCTACTCGCGCGCGGCGAGCATCTACGGCGGGACCTCGGAGATCCAACGCAACATCATCGCGCGCCGGCTTTTGGACCTGGGGAAGGAATGAGCGTGGAGCCCACCTTGGACGCCGACTCCCTGCGCTTGCTCGAACACACGCTGCGCACCGCCATGACCGCAGCCGCCGGCGCCGACCTCGACGCGGCGCTCAGCGAACTGGGTTGGCCGGACATGCTCATCGAGATGCCCGAGACGGCCACGCGTGTGGTGTTCCAATCGCTCGGCGAGACCGGGTCGCATGCGTCGGTGCTCAACGACGTGGTGATGCATGAGGCGGGCCGGTCCGGTCCCGACGCGGCGCCGGCCGTGCCACTGCCGTTCGCGGGCGGGTCGTGGGTGCTCTGGCCGCGCACCGCGGCGTCGAGCACGGCCATCGGGGGCGCCATCCCGATTCAGCGCGTCGGATCCGGGCAGCCGGTGCCGCTGGCGGCCGGGCGCCGGGCCCTGGGCTGGTGGTTGACCGGGACCAGCCGTGCCATGCTGGCACTGGCCCGCCGACATGCCCTGGACCGCACCCAGTTCGGTAAACCCATCGCCACGTTTCAGGCCGTCCGGCATCGGCTGGCCGAGGCCCTGGTCGCGATCGAAGGGGCGGAGGCGGCGCTGGCGACCGCCGGTGAGCGCCCCGATGAGCTGTGCTCACTGTTGGGCAAGGCGGCCGCCGGACACGCGGCACTGGTCACCGCGCGGCACTGTCAACAGGTGCTCGGAGGGATCGGATTCACCGCCGAACACGATCTCCACGTCCATGTCAAGCGGGTGTTGCTCCTCGACGGAATGCTGGGCAGTACCAGGGAATTGACTCGGGAGGCCGGCTCCGCGGCGCGCGCCGCCGGCGCTGCCCCGCGACTGGTGGACCTGTAGGACCTCAACCGCGCGGGAGTCCGAGCACCCGCTGGGCGATGATGTTGCGCTGGATCTCCGAGGTGCCCCCGGCGATGGTCCCGGAGAAGCTGCGCAGATAGCGGTCGAACCAGCCGGTCACGGCGTGGTCCTCGTTGAGCGGCAGATAGGTTCCCGACGTGGCGGGGTGCGCCAGCGCGGCGCCACCGGCGTTGTCCACGGCGTGTTCGGCGGCGTTTTGCACCGCCTCGGACCCGAGCAGCTTGAGCACCGACAGCGATGCCACATCTTGCTCGCCGCGCGCGGCCTGGGCCAGCGCCACCGAGCCGAGCAGTCGCAGCGCCTGATTGTCCATCAGCAGAGTCGCGTAGCGATCCCGCTGCAAAGGCCCGATCGGATCCGTGTCGTGGATCAGGTCGCGCAGGCGGTCGGCGAAGCTCATCCACAGCAGCGTGCGTTCATGGCCGAGTGAGCCGTTGGCCACCATCCATCCGCCGTTGAGCGGCCCCACCAGATTCTCGACCGGCACCCGGACGTCGCTGAAGAACACCTCGTTGAAGTCGATGTCGTTGTGGTCGCACGCCGAGGCGAACGGCCGGCGCGCCACCCCCTCGGCGTCGGTGGGGATCATCAGCACACTGATCCCCTTGTGCTTGGGCGCGTCCGGGTCGGTGCGCACGAAGGTCAGGATCACGTCGGCGTCATGGGCACCGGAGGTCCACACCTTCTGCCCGTTGACCACGAACTCGTCGCCCTGAAGCACCGCACGGGTCTGCAGGGCGGCAAGATCGGAACCCGCCCCGGGTTCGCTCATGCCCAGCGACGCGGTGATCTCGGCGCGCAGGATCGGCACCGCCCACCGGCGTTTCTGTTCCTCGGTGCCGAACGACAACAGCGACGCGGCGATGATCCCCACGCCCTGCGGGTTGTAGCTCAGGTAGATGCGGCGCCGGGACAACTCTTCGGAGTGCACGTACTGCTGCACGATGGTGGCGTTGCGCCCGCCGAACTCGGGGGGATTGCCCGGCAATAACCACCCGTTGTCGAACAACAACCGCTGCCAGCGCCGAGCCCACTCCGGCACGTCCGAACACGATCCCGGCCGCTGCAGCGCCTCGGCGTCGCCGGGCAGATGCTCGTCGAGGAACGCGGCGAACTCGGCCCGGAAGGCCTCCACATCGGCATCGAAGGTGAGCTGCACGTCACTCCTTCAGGCTTCTCGGCGGACCTCGGCGGCACAGCGGGGCGACCAAGGACGAGAACAACGTTCTTGATTACGAATAATACTAATCTAGATTGCAGAGTCTGAATACCCTTTTAGCGCCAGTATGTTCTCCGGTAGAATAAAGTGATGTTCTCTTCGCGTCGCACGCAGTCGAGCCGCTCGTGAGCACCACCAGCGAGCAGCCGGCCTGGAAGCAGCGTGCCGTCGAACGGTCCATCAAGACCGCGAAACTTCGCGCCGCACAGCGCGTCCAGCGCTTTCTCGACGCGGCTCAGGCCATCATCATCGAAAAAGGCAGCACCGACTTTACCGTCCAGGAGGTCGTCGACCGCTCGCGCCAGTCGCTACGCAGCTTCTACCTGCAGTTCGACGGTAAGCACGAGTTGCTGCTCGCGCTGTTCGAAGACGCGCTGAGCCGCTCGGCCGACCAGATCCGGGCCGCCACCGAAAGCCACGACGATCCGGTGGAACGGCTCAAGGTCGCGGTGATGCTGCTGTTCGAATCCTCGCGCCCGGACCCGACCGCGCGGCGCCCGCTGTTCACCGACTTCGCCCCGACGCTGCTGTTGTCGCATCCCGCCGAGGTCAAGGTGGCGCACACGCCGCTGCTGACACTGCTCGCCGAGTTGATGGAAGACGCCGCCGCGGCCGGTGAGCTGCGCGCGGACGCCAATCCGCGGCGGATGGCGGCCATGACCATGCAGACGGTCATGTTCAATGCGCAGTCCAGCCCGGTCTCCACCGACCCCGAGGCCTATCCGCTCAGCGCCGAGGAGATCTGGGACTTCTGCGCGCACGGTTTCGCCCCGCCCGACTGAGCTAGATCGGCAGCCACATCGCCCGTCCGGTAGGGTCGGGTCCATGGTGAACACGAGCATCGCGGTCGTCCGGGACCGCCGCTTCTAGCGGCGCAGCTCCGACCGTTCGGACCGCTTCGCCGCCCTCGGCACGTCCGTTGCCGGGCGGCGTTTTCTCTGCCGCCCGGGCCGCCCTCCCGATGCCCGGAGTGTGTTCGCATGCCTGCTTATGGCTTCGGTCGACACGAGTTCGGCCAGAACTTCCTCACCGACCCCGCGACCGTCGACACGATCGTCGCCCTCGTCAGCCGTACTGCGGGGTCGATCCTGGAAATCGGCCCCGGCGACGGGGCGCTGACCCTGCCCCTGCAGCGGTTGGGCCGGCCGATCACCGCCGTCGAGATCGACGGTGCACGCACGCGATCCCTACGTGATCGCTGTGAACCGACGACGCAGATCGTGCACGGTGATTTCCTGCGCTACCGGCTTCCCAGCAAGCCACACGTCATCGTCGGCAACCTGCCGTTCGACCAGACCACCGCCATGCTGCGACACATCCTGCACGCCCCCTGGTGGACCGAGGCGATTTTGATGACCCAGTGGGAGGTCGCCCGCCGTCGCGCCGCCGTCGGGGGCGCCACGATGATGACCGCGCAGTGGTGGCCGTGGTTCGAGTTCACCTTGGCCGGTCGTGTTCCGTCCGCGGCGTTCACTCCGCGCCCCGGGGTCGACGCGGGCCTGCTCGTCACCCGACGGAGGGGCAGATCACTGGTCGCCCGCACACAACGAAAACCGTATGCGAGTTTCGTGCACGCCGTATTCACCTCGAAGGGCCGTGGCCTGCAGGAGATTCTGCCGCGAGTGCTCGGGCCCGGACACAGAGACGAGCTGCGGCGGTGGCTCGCCCGCCAGCGGTTCCGGGGTACCGCGCTGCCGCGCGATCTGTCGGCGACGCAGTGGGTGGAACTGTTCGCGATCACCACCGGCGCGCACACGCGGATGGGCCCGCCGCGACGCTGAGCACGGCCCGTCTCAGCCGAGGGCCGGGCGATCGCCGATCACCTTGTCGCGTTCGAGCGTCGCGATCTCCGCGGCGCTCAATCCCACCTGCTCGAGCAGTTCGTGGTTGTGTTCGCCCAGCAACGGCGCCGACCGCCGGTGCACCCGTTCGGTGAGCTTCACCGGCATCGTGCTGTGCAGCGCCGCCCCGGCGACCGGATGGTCCACCCGTTCGAAGAATCCGCGGTGGGCCACTTGGGCGAGTTCGGCCTGTCGGTGCGGCTGCATCACCTTCGCCACCGGAACACCGGCAGCCCACAGCGCGGCCACGACCTCGTCCCCGCTGCGCTGCAGGCACCACGCGGCGAGGTGTTCGTCGATGCGGTCGTGATGCGCCCGCCGGCCGGCGGCCGTCGACAGCCGGTCATCGGAGGCCCAATCCGGTGTTGCCAGCGCCCGACATAGCCCTTCCCACTGCGCGTCGGTGGCCACCGCGATCGCCACCCAACAGTCCTCACGGCCGAATTCGTCGACACCGGCTGTGCGGTAAAGGTTCTGCGGTGCGCCAGCGGGGCCCCGATTACCGTCACGGCCCAACAGCGCGCCGTAGGCGGAGTATTCGATGACCTGCTCGGCGGTGATGTTGATCGCCGCATCGACCATCGCGGCCTCCACCAGGACGCCCTGCCCGGTGCGCCGACGGTGCTCCAGGGCCAACAACACCGCGTTGGCCGCGTGGATGCCGGCGATCGGATCGCCGATCGAATAGGGTTCGTCGGGGCAGCGGTCGGAGTAGCCGGTCAGCCAGCTGATCCCGGACGCGGCCTCGATGACGTAGGCGAATGCCGGGATGTCGCGCCAGGGTCCGTCCAGACCGAACCCGGGCATCCGCACCAGAATCGCCTCCGGCCGCAGCTGCTGGACCTCGGCGAACTCCACGCCGATCTGCTCAAAGACCCGGGGGGTGAAGTTCTCCACGACGACGTCACAGGTGGCGATCAGCCGCCGCAGGACCTGCTGACCGGCGGGCTGCTGCAGATCCAGGGTCAGACTCTTCTTGTTGGTGTTCAGCGCCGAGAAGATCGGGGAGCGCTCCCACCAGTGACTTTCGCTGACCGGAACACCGGCGATGAGCCGGGTGCCGTCGGGTCGGCGGGTGGACTCGACGTGGATGACCTCGGCACCGAGCATGCCCAGCAGGTGTGTGCACGACGGCCCGGCCCAGAAGGTGGTCATGTCCAGCACGCGGATACCCTGCAGCGGCAATCCCGGGTCGGGGCTCTGCCGATCGCTGTCACCGGCGGCCGCGGGGCGAGCCGTGCGCCGTCGGTAGTGACTGGTGTGCTCACCCAGGCGGGGCGCCGGTCGCGGTGGCACCAGCAGCGGTGGCTGCATCCGGTAGGGCCGGTCGGGCTGGCTGAAGCCATCGCGGGGATTGGCGACGAAGGCGTGGCGCTGCCGGAAGTGGTCGAGTTCGGTGATGGTGGCGCCGTTGGCCACCGGTGCGTTGGGGATGCGGAATGCGGTGGCCAGGTCGCGGATCTCGGCGACGGTGTGGTCGCGTACCCAGGCGTACAACTCGTCGGCCTTCGCGGTGGCCTGCTCGGTGATCGACAACGGCGAGTCTTCGTCGATCCACTCCGGATGCCCGGTCATCGCACACAGGTCGAACCACTGCTGAGCGGTGCCGCAGCCCAGATCCACCAGCCCGTCTTTGGCCTGGGCGATCCCGGGCACGGTGACCTTGCGTGCATCCCGCCACGGCCGGCCGAGCATCTCGAAGTAGGTGACCGGGTAATAGGTGAGACCGAGGATCTGGGTTTCCAACATCGACAGATCCAGGAGCTGCCCGCCGCCCCCGGCCACTTGGCGGCGCCGTGAGGCCAGCATCAGCGCACCGGCGTACCCACCGGCGAGGTACTCCCCGACCTGCCCGCCGACGAACACCGGTGCCCGGTCGGGTGCGCCCCGGCCGAGCCCGACGATCCCGCCCGACCAGGCCTGCAGCGTGAATTCGGTGGCCGGACGATCCCGCCACGGACCCTCGAGACCGAACGGGGTGATCGCGACCACCGTGAGATGCCGGTGGCGATGATGCAGCCGCGACGGCGCCCACGCCGGCTGGCCGGCCAGCGCCCCATCGTGCGACCACACCACGGCGTCGGCCGACGTCAGCAACCTGTCGACGAACGCGATGTCGGCGTCACTGCTCGGATCGACCACCACACTGTGCTTTCCGGCGGCCAGGAAACCGAAGAGCGCCCCGTCGCCGCCGGCGGGGATCGCAGCCCCCGACGCCGACCAACGACGCAGTGGATCTCCGTGCGGCGGTTCCACCGTGATGACCCGGGCACCGCCGTCGACGAGCAGCTTGGTGCAGTAGGCCCCGGCGATCCCGCCGGAGAAGTCGACCACCGTGTAGCCGTGCAGCGGACCTGTTCGGGAGTCGCGATCGTGCTGCACAGCTGGGAGTCAACCCGCTGAGCACAATTAAGTCAAGTGATTGACTTGAGCGTCGAACGGCCCCCGCCCGAACGGCTCCATCGCGGCCACTTCGGCCCTAGACAACCGGTGCCCCGGGGCATAATCTGCTACCAGAATGTCATTTTCATAGACGAGAGGCGCATTTCAATGTCAGTGCAGGCGGTCCTGGACGAGATCCGCAACCGGCCCGGCACCGGTACGGTCGTACCGGTCATCGACCCGTCAACCGAGGAGCAGATCACCGAGTTCACCGACTGCGGCCCGGAAGCCATCGACGAGGCGGTCGCCAACGCGAAGGCGACCGCGGAATCCGGGGTGTGGTCCGGCCTGCCCGACTACGACCGCGCCAAAGTGCTGTGGCGGATCGCCGACCTCATCGATGAGAACGCCGCGATCCTCTCCGAGCTGGAATCCCTCAACGGGGGGATCCCGCCGGGGCAGGCCGACATCATCACCAAGGTCGGCTCGGAGTGGTTCCGCTACTACGCCGGGTGGTGCACCAAGATCGACGGAATCGCGCGCGACATCAACGCCGGTGGGCTCACCGGCGTCGAATCGCACCAGCACGTCTACACCCTGCGCGAGCCCTACGACGTGGTGGGGCTGATCTTCCCGTGGAACGGGCCGGTGTTCAACTTCTGCGCCAAGCTCGCCCCATCGCTGGCGGCGGGGTGCAGCAGTGTGGTCAAACCCGCCGAGGAGACCCCGCTGTCGGCCCTGGTGCTCGACCGGATTCTGACCGAGGCCGGCGTGCCCGAGGGCGTGGTCAACCTGGTGAACGGCTTGGGCCACACCGCCGGTGCGGCGATCACCGCGCACCCCGACGTCGACAAGGTCGCGTTCACCGGCTCCACCGAGGTCGGTCGCGAGATCGTGCGGTCCTCGGCCGGCAGCAACCTCAACAAGGTCACCCTGGAGCTCGGCGGCAAATCACCGGTGGTGATCTTCGACGACGCCGACCTGAACATGGCGATCCCGATGGCCTCGTTCGGCACCTTCATCCACTCCGGACAGGCATGTGTATGTGGCTCGCGGATCTTCGCCCAGCGCGGCGTCTACGAGCAGGTGGTGGAGGGCATGGCCAACATGGCCAACACCATGCAGTTGGGCGGGCCGCACGAAGAGGGCACCGTCATCGGTCCGCTGATCAGCCAGAAGCAGCTGACCCGGGTCCTGGGCTACCTCGACCAGGGCCGCTCCGACGGCGCTGAGCTGGTCACCGGCGGTCACCGACTGGACCGCAAGGGATATTTCGTGCACCCGACCGTGGTCACCGGGGTCGACCCCGACCGCAGCAGACTGTTCCAGGAGGAGATCTTCGGACCGATCGTCACGATCTTGCCGTTCGACGACGAGGACGAGGCGATCGCCTTGGCCAACAACAGCACCTACGGGCTGGCGGCGACGGTGTGGACCGAGAACCTCGGCCGTGCACACCGGTTGGCCAAGCGGCTCAAGGCCGGCACGGTCGGACTCAACTGCCAGATGCAGTTCGATCATTCGATGCCCTTCGGTGGCTACAAACAGTCCGGGTGGGGGTACGAATCCGGCAAGGCCGGCATCGAGACCTACCTGCAGACCAAGATCGTCTGGGCCCAGATGTAGAGGTCCGTCTCGATCGGCGGCCGCACCACACGAAGCCTCTTCTTTGTCGACACGGTCCGCGGTCGCTGCAGGACGAGTTTGGTGGTGCGGGTCGCGTAGGCCGCCGCGGCGTCCTCCCAGTCCGCGGTCATGGTGGTGACGGTCTCGGCGGGGAACCCGGTGGTGGCCAAAAAATCCAGCACCGCGGGCAGAACCGGACGCACGTGCGACACCCCGATTCTCAACGTGGCGTCGTTGGCGTACATGTGCATCAGGGGCACCTTGGCGCCCAGCGCCGCGTAGTAGCCGACGGGCCGGCACGCGCCGCCAGGTGCCAGGTTGCGCAGAGCCGCGTCGAGCCCGGCGGCCGACGATGAGGCCTCGATCGCCACGTCGTAATCTCTGCGGGGCAACGCACCTCGCCGTCGTTTCGTCACCGCGATGTCATGACAGGTCACGCCCAGGGATTCGGCGATCCGCAGTCGAGCCTGATCCACGTCGAGGTAGTCGACGGTCTCCGCGCCGTGCCGCACGGCCAGGCCCGCCGCATAGAGCCCGACGCCCTGCGCCCCCCCCCCACGACCAGCACCCGGGCGCCCGGCCGGGCGGTCAGCGCTGGCACAACGCACCGCCACGCGACGGCGGACAGCCCTCAGCGAGACGTCGCGACGCGGTCGGGCAGATCGGCCGCGACGTCCGCCCTGGGCGCGTGTCCGGCCTCTGCACCATCGTGCAGTCCGCCGCCGGGTCAAAGCGGCGCGCGCCTGACCGTCGACGGCGTCGATGTCCGAGCACCGTCGGTGCGCATGACGCGGTGACAGCGCGACTCCGACCCCTCTGTCAGGTGTCGAGCACGAAGATCGGCTTGTGGCCGGCCCGCTGCGAGGTGAGCACGTCGGGAATCTCGTCCCATCCGTAGATGCCACTGGTGACCAGTTCGGGGTGCAGGACGCCCGCGGCGACGGCATCGAGAGTGGGCGTCATGCTCTCCCGCGCGTGGCCCTTGCCGTTGTGGAAGTGGACTCCGCGCATGTAGAGCTGCAACATGGGCAAAGCCACGTCCTGAAAGTAGATGCCCACGCTGTTGACATAACCTTCGGGGACCACCGACCGCAGCGCCTTGCTGAGTTTCTCGGGGTCGCACGAGGCATCCACGGCGAGATCGAAGTTCTTCTCTCGTTTGCCGTTGATGTCGGCGACTTCGGCGCCGAGTTTCTCGGCGACCGCCATCCGCACCGGGTCGTCGTCGTAGTAGACCGTGCGCGCGCCGGCACAGTGCAGGGCGGCGTCGACGCAGTACAGTCCGATGGACCCGGTGCCGCCGAACACCGCCACCTGCGGTTCGACCATCTCGGACACGTACGGCACCACCGTTTCCCAGCCGAGGGCCAGATTGTCGCCGATCGAGGCCAGGTGCACCGGATCGACGTTGGTCGGCAGGGGCGCCAGGTTGTAGTCGGCGTAGGGCACCCGGATCAGTTCAGAGAAGGTGCCACCCCACGTGCCGTTGACGGGCAGTCCGTATTGGGCGTCGCCGTGGCGCAGGCAGCGGGCGGGGTGTCTCTTGCGGCACTGCACGCACGTTCCACAGGCGATGTGCCAGGCCACGCCGACGACATCGCCGACCGCGACCCCGCTGCACTGCGGGCCGACCTCGACGACGGTGCCGATGCATTCGTGGCCGAGCGCGAAGGGCGCCGCCAGGGAGAACGGTGTCTTGTCCGCGATGACGTGGTGGTCGAGGTCGCAGGTGGTCGCGGCCAGCGGCCGCACCAAGGCGTCGGTCGGCTCGACGATGGTGGGGTCATCCACCTCATCGAACCGTAGGTTTCCGGGTCCGACGAAGGTCAGGCTTCTCATGGCTTCATTTCTCCTTTGGTCCTGGTGGAAGGCAAGATCGAAGAGCAACCGGTCGACGGGTGCCTCAGGGGGTGCTCGCGCGCTCCGAGGCCGCCGCCGCCTTCAGTTCCTCGAAGCGCACGATGGCCCCACCGGCACCCAGGTGCCCTCGGTCTGCTCGTGGATGAGCACCCACACCCGTAACGCGTCGGTCGCGGACAGACCGGCGGCCGCGAGGACCTGTTCGGTGACCTCTTTGACCAGTCCCTCCTTGCGGCGCGGGGACAACGCCCCGTCGGGCACGGTGACGTCGACGCGAAAGCGTGGCTGTTCGTCGCCGAGGGCTGCGAACTCTCCGGCGGGGACCTCATCGATGCGACTCCACGCCTGGGCGCGGAAGAACGCGGTTTCGGGGGCGCCCTCCCACTTCAGCAGCGTGGCGGCCAGGGTCTTCTGCAGGTCGCGGGTGTCGGTGAGGACCCCGGTGGGGACGGTCAGGGCGATCATCGGCATGGGCAGTGTCCTTCCTCGGGGATTATTGGGAAAAACCGGTCTGGGTGACCTGGAGGCCGTCGGCGCTGCGCGACGCCGGCGTAACGGGGCGCAGCGTGGAGTCAAAGTTGTTGATTCGCAGTGCTAGCGCATCGAGGAGATAGTTCTGTCGGGTGCGCCACGGCGATTTCGTGGACTGGTTGGGGAATTCGGCCACCGAACGCTGGACATAGCCGGACGTGAGACCGAACAGTGGTCGAGGCGCCATGCTCTCGGTGGGCCGGGGAACGACGGCGCGAATTCGTTTGTCGCGAGTCCGGTTGAGAACGCGACACACCAGCCGCGAAGACAGGTCGGCACGCAACGTCCCCGATGCGTTGGTGTAGCCGACGCAGAAGGCAAAGTTCGGGATGCCGGAGACCATGGCGCCGTTCCACACGAACTCGTCGGCGAACTCGACCGCTTCGCCGTCGATGGTGGGGCCGATTCCGCCGAAGGTCCGCAGCTTCAGACCGGTGGCGGTCACGATAATGTCCGCGGGCAGGACACGACCCGAGGTCAGCCGGATTCCGTCAGTGACGAACTCGGCAACGGTGTCGGTCACGACGTCGGCGTGTCCGGACTTGATGGCCTTGAAGAAATCTGCGCCCGGTGCCGCGCACAGCCGTTGATCCCAGGGCCGGTAGGCCGGGGTGAAGTGCTCGGCAACCATGGCCTCGTCTCCGAGTATGCGCGTGGCCTGATCGGTCAGAAGGCGCCGCGCCCGAGATGAGAGGCGTTGGCAGAACTGATAGAAACCGATGTTGAAGACGACATTTTTGGCCCGAACGACGTGGTGTGCGAGTCCTTCCGGAAGGCGCCGGCGCAGCCAGTCGGCGCGGGCGTCCCGGCTGGGTACCGCGCTGATCCACGTGGGGCTGCGCTGCAGCATCGTTACGTGGGTGCTTGCCGACGCCATCGACGGCACCAGGGTGACCGCGGTGGCCCCGCTGCCGATGATGACGACACGTTTACCGACGTAGTCGAGGTCGTCGGGCCAGAACTGTGGATGCACGATCGGTCCGGCGAAATCGTCCTCGCGTGGGAAAAACGGCGTGTAGGCCTGGTCGTAGTCGTAGTAGCCCGCGCACAGGTAGACAAAGTCGCACGTCATCGACAGCGCCCGGTCCCCCTGCTGCACCGTCAGCGTCCACCGCAGCTCGGTGCTGGACCAGTCCGCGCCGACCACTTTCGTGCCGTAGACGATGCGGTCGTCAATGCCGAACTCCGACGCCGTTTCGTGGATGTAGCGCAGGATCGCCGGGCCGTCGGCGATCGATTTCGCGTCCCGCCAGGGCTTGAATGCATATCCGAGCGTGAACATGTCGGAATCGGAACGAATACCGGGATAACGGAACAGATCCCACGTGCCGCCCAGCTCCCCACGCGCCTCCAGGATCAGATAACTGCGCTCGGGGCACTCGGTCTGCAGCCGGTATCCGGCGCCGACGCCGGACAGGCCGGCGCCGACCACCACCACATCAACGTGTTCGGGCAGTCCACCCTCGGATGCCGACACACGGACCCCCTATAACGATCGTAATAATCAGATCAGATGCTAGACTATAACGGTTGCTATAGCAAGGGGAGGACCGTGGCCGACGATCGAACCGGACGTCAACGCATGGTCGCCGGCGCCGCGGACATGATCAGCCGACGCGGGCTCAACGCGACCAGCGTGCGCGACCTGGCCAAGCACACCCAGGCTCCACTGGGCTCGACCTACCATTATTTCCCCGGCGGCAAGTACGATCTCGCGACCGAAGCGGTGCGGTGGGCCGACAACCTCACCATGAGCGTATTGGCCAAGGAACTCGCGTCCGGTCCACAGGCCGGCCTGTCGGCGTTTCTGTCGCTGTGGCGACACATCGTCCTCGACAGTGACTTTCACGCGGGATGCCCGGTCCTGGCGGTGTCTGTGGAAGACCTTCCTGACAAACATCACGCACCGCGCGACGCCGCCGCAGAGGCGTTTGGACGCTGGATCTCGCTGTTGGCGGAGTCCCTCCGTGACGCCGGCGCAAGCCCGAGCGACGCCGACCAGGTCGCGACGCTGATCGTCGCGGCCGTCGAAGGAACCGTGGCAATCTGCCGCGCCCAACGCAGCATCACTCCCCTCGACCACGTCACCGCACAACTCGCCCAGATGATCGAGGCGGTGCTGCCCACACCGCCGACGAGGACCGGCGCCGCTCGTTCACGGGTGTCGAGAAAGCTCCCCGACGATGACGGGCATGCAGCGCAACGGCGCTAGCGGCCGCGGAGAAACTCCAGCAACAGGTCGTTGACGTCGCCCGCCTGCTCGATCTGCGGGCAGTGTCCGGCCTTGTCGATGACCGCGGAACGGCCGGCGGGGATCTGCGCGGCGATCTCGCCGGCCCAGCCCGGCGGCAGCAGCTTGTCGTCGGCTCCCTCGACCAGCAGCGCGGGGACCGCGATCCGCCGGTGGTCACGCGCTGTCCCGCCGGCCGGCGGCGGGGTTCCCGGGCGTCGGAATCGGGCGGCCGCCACCGCCTCCCATGCGCCCGGTGCGGTACTGGATTCGTATCGGCGTCGCACGTAGGCCTCGTCGTCGGGGTATGCCGGGTCGTGAAACAGTGCCGTCACGATCTGGCGCATGGCCGGCATCGTGGCGTCGTAGTCGTAGAGCGCCTGCATGTGATCGTTGCGCTGGATCTCTCCGCCGCCGCAGAGCGCCACCATGGTGCGGATCGGCAGCAGCGGGTTGGTTCCGGTGGTGTCGGCCAACAGCATGATCGCGCCCATCGAGTTGCCCACGAAGTGCGCCGACTCGATGTCCAGCAGCGCGCAGAATCGGGCGATGTGGCGGATGCGCATGCCGCGACCGTCGTTGAAGTCGATGACTTTGGCGGTCTGCCCGAACCCCAGCAGGTCGGGGGCCAGCACCCGGAAATGTTCGGCCAGTGCCGCGAGGTTGCGTTCCCAGCCCAGTTCGGCGCTGGCCCCGAATTCGCCACCGTGCAACAGGATCACCGGGTCCCCACGCCCGGCCTCCAGATAGCTGGTGGCCAGACCATCGACATCCAGGGTGTGACGCTGAATCTTCAAACCAGACTCCTACTTCGGGTTCGCGTGACGCCGACTCGCGCCGGCACCCAGCGGTCTCGACGACCTGCACACCGGCGTCCACTCATTTGATCGCAATGGGGTTGACCGGCGAGCCCACCGCACCGGTCACCCGTAGCGGCGGCGCGACCAACTGGAACTCGTAGACCCCGTCGGCGGCGCAGTCGGCCGCCAGGGCCTGGAAATCCCAGTACTCGCCGAGCATCATGCCCATGTCGCGCAGGCACAGCATGTGCATGGGCAGATAGGTGCCCTCCACCCCCGAGACGGGGTCTTCGACCATCAGGTTGTCCGCGGCCACCGCCGCGACCTGGTGATCATGGAGCCACGCCGCACAGCTCCAGTCCAGCCCGGCCCCGAGCTCGGCGCCGTCACCGGTGCTCAAAAACCGCGACCACCAGCCGGTCCGGACCAAAACGATGTCGCCCCGCCCGACGGTCACCCCCTGCGATGCCGCCACCCGGTCGAGTTCGTCGGGGGTGATCGGCGTGCCGTGTTCCAAAAAGGTCTGCGCACCCCGGTGGGCGACCAGATCCAGCAGCACCCCCCGGGAGGTGATGCCTTTGGCGTCGACCTTGTCGATTCCGCAGTGATATGCGCCCAGACTGGTGACCGACCCCGCGGGGAACCCGTTGTAGAGCAGATCGTCGTAGTACACGTGCGACAGTGCGTCCCACTGCGTCGCCGCCTGCAGCGGCATCACGATCATGTCGTCGTTGAATCGGAACGGGTTGTCGGTGAAGAACTCACCGAGTTGGTGTGCCGCCAGGTTGCGTGACCATCCCACACCGTAGCGGGCCAACGTGGTGACATCGCCGCCGTCAACGGTCATGACGTGGACCGGATTCTGCCGGAATGCGAACGCCCCCTGCGGGCCGGCGGAACTGAAATCGACCCCCAGAGCGAACACCCGACCGTGGCGCACCAAGCTCGCCGCCTCGGCCACCTTCTCGGCGTCGATGAAGTTCAGCGTGCCCAGTTCGTCGTCGTCACCCCAGCGTCCCCAGTTGCGGACGTCGGCGCCCAGACGACGGAACTCGTCGAGGGTGCCCACTAGGCCCGGTCCTCATCGAGCTCGGCGGCCATACTCGCCGCGAGGTTGCCGCCGTCGACCCAGACGACCTGGCCGGAGATATAGCTGGCTGCGGCACTGTTGAGAAACGCCAGTACGGCGGCCTGCTCTTGCGGCTCGCAACTGCGGCCCAGCGGTTTGGCGATGCGGTCGAGGAAGCCCTGACCGTAGGCGGTGCGCAACTGCTCGAGGATCGGGGTCTCGGTCACCCCGGGCCCGGTGCAGTTGATCCGGATACCGCGACGCCCCAGCCGCACCGTGTTGGCCATGGTGTAGAGGATCACCGCTTCTTTGGACAACCGGTACCCGCCGTCGGACAGCGCATCGGGGTGGTCGCGACACCAGCGGATCCCCTCGGCGACCGTGCGGGTGCCCAGCAGGCCGGCGACCTCCTCACGGTGGTTCTGGTATCCCGACGCCGCCAGCGACGACACGCTGACCACCGACGAACCCGAGGGCATGGTCGCCACCACGGCCTCGGTCAGATGGCGCAGGCCGAGGAAGTTGACGGTGACCACCAACGCGGGATCACCGATCCCCGACGAGACCCCGGCGACGTTGAACAGCGCGTCGACCGGACCGTTGAGGGCCGCCACTGCGCGGTCGACGGAGACCGGGTCGGCCAGGTCGATCCGGTGGAACTCGGCGAGGTCGCCGGCCGGGTCCGCCCGGTCCACTCCGATCACCTCGGCGCCGAGCTCGGTCAGTTGGCCGACCAGCTGCGCGCCGATACCCGAGGCGCACCCGGTGACCAGCGCACGTCGGCCGTCGTAGCGCCACAGTCGCTCGATCCGGCCCATTTCCACCCTGCCGCGGTACGTCGGTCTACACAAACACGCAATTGCGTTCTCGCCATCGTAGAGTATGACTCTCGACGGCGGTCACTCCTCGGGGCTCAGCAGTCCTTCTGCGGCCGAATAGGGGTCGGCCTGTCCGTCGACCACCTGCTCGGCGAGCCGCCGCAGCCCCGGATGGGTGCGCAACCGCGACTGCGCCAGCGACAGAATCTGCGACCGCGCGCGGGCCAGTTGCCGGTCGCGGTTGTCGGCGCGGTGGTGGGCGTCGATCACCGCCACCAGGTCGGCGATCCCCTCGCCGCGGGTGGCGATCAAGGTGAGGATCGGGGCCCCGGAATGCTTCAGCTCGATGCGCAGATCGCGCACCGTCTGGGCGGCGCCGTCACGGTCGGCCTTGTTGACCACCACCACGTCGGCCACCTCCAGCAGCCCCGCCTTGGCCGCCTGGACCGCGTCGCCGGCACCCGGATTGAGCACCACGATCGTCGGGTCGGCGACCGCGGCGATCTCGATCTCGGATTGGCCCACCCCCACCGTCTCCAGCAGGATGACGTCGTAGTCCAACCCCGCCAGCAGGCGTATCGCCGCGGGCACCGAGGCGGACAGGCCCCCCAGATGCCCGCGCGACGCCACCGACCGGATCAGCACTCCGGTGTCGCCGACGTGTCCGGCCATCCGGATGCGATCGCCGAGCAGGGCCCCGCCGCTGTAGGGCGACGACGGGTCGACGGCGAGCACCGCGACCCGCAAGCCCTGCTCGCGGTAGGCGCCGACCAGCGCCCCGACCGCGGTGGACTTGCCCGCCCCCGGCGGGCCGGTCACCCCGACGACCCGCGTGGAGGACGGCGCGAGATCGGCCAGGACTTCGGCGCGCCGCTCACCCTCGATCAGGGTGAGCAGGCGCCCGGCCGCGCGGACGGATCCACCCCGAGCTGCCGCGATCAACTCGGCGATCGTCGTGGCGATGGCTACCACCCCCCATCTAGTTCTTGCCCGCGGTGAGCCGCGCGACGATCGCGGCGAAATCCTCGGTCTGGAACGACTGGTCCTCGGCCATGTTGGCGAAATCCAGGGTGGCCAGCACGGCGCGCTCCAGGTGGATGTTGAGCAGCCGTTTGGTGCTCTCCACCGCCTGGCGCGGCAGCTCGGCGATGCGGCGGGCGCACGCGGTCGCCTCGGCCAGCGGATCGTCGACGACATGGTTGGCCAGGCCCAGCTGCACCGCCCGCTCGGCACCGATCTTGGCTCCGGTCAACGCGTATTCCTTGGCCAACAGCAGACTCATCTGCAGCGGCCAGGTCAACGGCCCCCCGTCGGCGGCGACCAGCCCGACCTGCACGTGCGGGTCGGCGAGGTAGGCCTGTTCGGCGATGAAGACGAGGTCGCTCAACGCGACCAGGCTGCAGCCCAGCCCGACCGCGGGTCCGTTGACCGCGGCGATCACCGGGGTCCGGCAGCGCGCCATACCCAGCACGATCTCACGTCCGTGCACGATGGTCTTGGCGCGCAGCCGCTCGTCGCGACGCAGCTCGTCGAGGTAGCCGAAGTCGCCTCCGGCGGAGAACGCCCGCCCGGCGCCGGTCAGCACCGCTGCCCGGGCATCGTGGTCCTCGTCGAGCCGCGGCCAGAGTTTCGCCAAGCCGGTGTGCAGGTCGTCGTTGACCGCGTTGAGCGCGTCGGGGCGGTTCAAGGTGATGATCCGCAGCTCCCCGTCGGCGCGGACGTCGATCTCGTCGGGCATGTCGTACATGGTCAGACTCCTAATCCCAGGATTCGGCCGGCGATGATGTTCTTCTGGATCTGCGAGGTCCCGCCCATCACGCTCTGAGCGCGGCTGTACAGGTAGGCACTGAGCAGTTCGTGGTCCTCGGTTCCGGTCACCGCCAGCGCCGCATGACCGACGGCCTGCTCCACCCAGGTCATCAGCAGTTTGTCCAATGATCCCTCCGGACCGTGCGAGACCCCGTCGAGTTGTTCGGAGAGCCGGCGGCGCACGTGCAGCCGCAGCATCTCGGCCTGCACCGCCGCCCAGGTCAGCTCCTCGGGGATCTCCTCACCGGCCCGGTCGATCAGCTGGCGCACCAGCTTGGCGTAACGGGCCGAGTATCCCAGCGTGGACGGTTCCCGTTCGTGGCCGACCACCGTCATCGCCAGCGCCCAGCCCTCCCCCGGCGCGCCGACCATCTGACTGGCCGGCACCGTCGCACCGTCGAAGGTGACCTGGCCGAATTCGGTGGTGACCCCGTTGATCATCTGCAGCGGCCGCTGGGCGATGCCCGGCTGGTCCATGGCCACGACGAACGCCGAGATGCCGCGATGCCGGGGCGCGTCGGGGTCGGTGCGGGCCAGTAGCAAACACCAGTCGGCGACGTCGGAGTAGCTGGTCCAGATCTTGTGCCCGTGGACGAGGTAGTCGTCCCCGACCCGGGTGGCGGTGGTGGTCAGCGAGGCCAAATCCGATCCGGCTCCGGGCTCGGAGAAGCCCTGGCACCACCGTTCGGTGCCGTCGATCATGCCGGGCAGGAATCGTTGCTGCAGCTCGGGGTCGCCGTGCCGGCCGAGTCCGACCACCAGGTACCCCAGGCTCGGCCGCGGCGGCGCCCCGGCGCGGGCCAGTTCCTCGTCGACGATGACGTCGTAGACCGGCGCCAACTCGTGACCGCCGTACCGACGCGGCCAGGACATCCCGAAGAACCCGGCGCGGTAGAGGTCCTGGTGCCACTCGCCCTGCCGCGCCCAGTACTCGTCGGCGCCGGCGGCGGGGAACGTGCCCGCCCGCTCGGTCAGCCAGGAGCGCAGCCGGCCGCGGAACTCGGCTTCCTCCGGTGAATCACGAAAGTCCACTGTTGACCTCCTTCAACGTGACCCGCCACAGGTCGGCGTCGACCAGGGCGCGCCGCAGATAGACGTGGGCCAGGCACTCCCAGGTGTTGCCGATCCCGCCGTGCACCTGAATGGCGGTCTCACACACGGTGCGCGCCGCCCGGGCGCAGTAGAGCTTGGCGACCCGGGCCGCCTGCAGCGCCTCGCCGGGGTCGAGCTCATCGACGGCCCAGGCGGCGTGCCGGACCACGCTGATCGAGCCCTCGATCAGCGTGGCCGCCTCGGCCAGCAGGTGCGCGACGGCCTGATACGACCCGATGGTCTTGCCGTACTGTTCGCGGATTTTGGCGTAGTCGCAGGCGAGGCTGTGGGCACCGCGGGCCGCGCCGACCAGGTCCGCACCGGTGGCGACCAGCGCCAGCGCCCGCCAGGCCGTGGCGTCACCGGGCGCCAGTTCGCCGAGGCGCTCGGTGGTCGCGCCGGGGCGGGCGGTGCGCCGGGTCAGATCGACGCCCGCTTCGGCGGCGCCCGGGGTGGCGGCCACCACGGTGTCGTCGCGCAGATCCAGCGCCCGCTCGGCGCCGCAGACCTCGATCGCGTTGCCCGCCGCCACGATCGTGGTCGCTCCGGTGCTCACGTTGAGCCGGTGACACAGGTCGTCGGCGAGCACCGGTCCCAAAAACGGCACGTCGACCAGGCCCCGGGCGAACTCCTCGGCGACGATCGCGACCTCCACCCCGGAGGCGCCGTCGCTGCGCAGGGTGCGCCAGCCGGTTGCGTCGACGGTCTTCTCCAGCCGCCGGCGGCGACGCTCGTCGTCGAGGTCGGCGACCGATCCGGGCCCGAGGTCATCGGCGAGTTTTGCCGCGGCGTCGCGCAATTGCCGCTGTTCGGTGTTCAGCCGGACATCCACAGGTGCTCCTTCAACACTCGGCGTAACAGTTTTCCCGACGCCAGCCGCGGAATCTCCGGGACGAAGACGACGCGGGTGGGTGTCTTGTAGGAGGCCAAACGGGCGGCGACCAGATCGCTCAGTTCCTCGCCGGTCACCGGCGCCTCCGCGCGCACCGCGGCGACGACGGCCTCGCCGTTGTCCGCGTCGGGCAGGCCGAACACGGCGCAGTCGGCGACGGCCGGATGCCCGTGCAACACCGCCTCGACCTCCGCGGGCGCGACCTGAAAGCCGCGCACCTTGACCATCTCCTTGCATCGGTCGGTGATCCGCAGCCAGCCGTCGTCGTCGAGATAGCCCAGGTCGCCGGTGCGGTACCAGCCGTCGGCGACGACCTGCGCGGTGGCCTCGTCGGGCAGATACCCGGCCATCAACGACTCGGAGCGCGCACGGATCTCACCGATCTCACCGGGGCCGGCCGGTCGGCCGGATTCCGGCGCCACCACCTGGACCTCGACGCCGGGCACCGCGGGTCCGACGCTGTCCAGCCGCGCCGCCCCGGGCGGGTTGCAGGCGATGACCGGCACCTCGCTGGTGCCGTAGGCGGGGACCCACCGCACCCCGGTGCGCCTGGTGACGCTCTCGGCGACGTCGGCGGCGACCGGGGTCGCGCCCCACATGATGTAGCGCAGCGACGACAGGTCGTAGCGCTCCAGGTCCGGGTGCCGGGCCAGGGCGAGCGCGATGGGCGCGACCGCCATCTCCACGGTGATCCGGTCGGCCTCGATGTGGTGCAGCATCGTGTCCACGTCGAACCGTCGGTGCAGCCGCACCGTCGCCCCGCAGCACAGGGCGGTGAGGATGTTGAGCAGACCCAGGATGTGCGACGGCGGGGTGGCGACCTGGATCCGGTCCGCACCGGTCAGCCCCAACGCGGTCTGCCAGTGCTGCACGGCCGCCGCCAGCGAACGGTGGGTGTGGCGGACTGCCTTGGGCAGGCCGGTGGTGCCGGAGCTGAACACCAGCAGCGCATCGGCGGCCGGGTCGGCCGCCGGCGGCGGGTCGGCGGGCCGGCCGGCGGGGATCGCGGCGTCGAGGTGGCGCATCGTCGGCATCAACTCGGCCAGCACCGGATGGTCGCCGACGGCGTGGCGCGGCTGGGTCAGCGCCAGCGCGTGCGCCACCTCGGCGCGCCGGTGGGCCGGGCTGAGCAGGACCGCGACCGCGCCGAGTCGCCACACCGCCCGCAGCGCGACGAGGAACTCCGGGCGCGTGGACGCCATCAGCGCGACCCGCTCACCGGTGGTGACGCCGTCGGCGGCGAGTTCGCCGGCCAGGGCCGCGGCCGATCGGTCCAGCTCGCGCAGCCGGTACCGCTGGTCCTCGAACACGAGCACCGCCGCGGGCGAGCCTGACAACATTTGAGACGATCCTATCGTTTTGCGAGAATAGTATTCTCTATCATGAAGAACACCAAAGCGAAGGGGGTGGGCACGTTGGGTCCCCACGTATTCCAGCCGGTCACCGTGACCCGGGTCATCGACGAGACCCCCGATGCCCGGACCTTCGTGTTGGCCCCGCGCGAACCGTTCGACTACCGCGCCGGCCAGTACTGCACCTTCGAGGTCCGCATCGGCGACGAGACGCTCTACCGGTCGTATTCGATGTCCAGCGCCCCGGAGACCGACACCGAAGTGATGACGACGGTCAAACGGGTCGCCGGGGGCCGGGTGTCGAACTGGATGCTCGACAACGTCGCCGAAGGCGACGAGCTGACCATGACCCGCGCGGCGGGCACCTTCTGCCTCGACGAGACCGCGGCACCGCTGCTCGGCTTCGCCGGCGGCAGTGGGATCACCCCCATCTTGTCGCTGGCCAAGAGCGCGCTGGCCAGCACCGACCGCAGGGTGCGTCTTCTGTGCGCCGACCGCGACCGCGAATCGGCCATCTTCACCGCCGCCCTCGACGACCTGGTCGCCCGCTACCCGGGTCGCCTCGTCGTGCAGCGCCACTGCGACGCCGACGCCGGCCTGCTGGATGCGGCGGCGATCCGGGAGTTCGTCGGTGACGACGTCGGCGCCGACTGCTACCTGTGCGGCCCCGAGGGCTTCATGTCCACCGTGCGCGCGGCGCTGCCCGGATGCAGCCGGGTCCTCGCCGAGGACTTCAACCCGGCCCCGGCCGAGACCGAACCGCCGGCGCCGGCCGCCGACAGCGAGCTGGTCGGCGGAACGGTGACCATCCGGCTCGCACGGCGCAAGACCTCGGTGCCCCGCGTGGACGGCGAGACCCTGCTGGAGACCGCGCGCCGCGCCGGCCTGGCCCCGCCGTTCTCCTGCGAGGCCGGTAACTGCGGGACCTGCATGGCCCACGTCACCGCCGGGCACGCCACCATGCGGGTCAACGACGCCCTGCGCCCCGACGAGGTCGAGGAAGGGTTCGTGCTGACCTGCCAGGCGATCCCCGACACCCCCGACATCACCGTGAAGTACGAATAGCCCGCTTTCGCATCCCGTGCCCACCGGCGGCCCCGAACCGCCCTCACCGACCCGAAGGAATCCCATGGCCGTGACCCCCCTGCCCCTTTCCGACCGCACGCTGGTGATCTCCGGCGCGAGCCGCGGCATCGGCCTGGCCATCGGGATCGCCGCCGCCCGGCGCGGCGCGAACGTGGTGCTGCTGGCCAAGACCGACACCCCGCATCCGAAGCTGCCCGGCACGGTGCACACCGCGGCTGCCGAGATCGAGGCGGCCGGCGGCGCGGCCCTGGCGGTCGTCGGCGACGTGCGCAGCGAGGACGATGTGCACCGGGCGGTGGACGCCGCGGTGGCCCGCTTCGGCGGCGTCGACGTCTGCGTCAACAACGCCAGCGCGATCGCCACCGAGCCCAGCGAGACCCTGCCGGTCAAGAAGTTCGACCTGATGCTCGACGTCAACACGCGCGGGACGTTTCTGCTCACCCGGGCCTGTCTGCCGCACCTGCGGCGCGCGGCCAACCCGCACATCCTCACGATCGCCCCGCCGATCAATCTGAACCCGTACTGGCTGGGCGCGCACCCGGCCTACACCCTGTCGAAGTATGCGATGAGCCTGCTGACGCTGGGCTGGGCCGCGGAGTTCGCCGATGCCGGGATCGCGGCGAACTGCCTGTGGCCGCAGACCTACATCGCGACCTCTGCGGTGACCAACCTGCCCGACGGCGATGACCTGGTGGCCCGCTCGCGCAGCCCCGAGATCATGGGCGACGCCGCCGCGGAGATCATCGGGCGCCCGGCACGCGAGGCCACCGGAGACTGCCACGTCGACGCCGAGGTGCTCGTCGAGGCGGGCGGCTACGACCTCGCCGACTACGGCGGCGGCGCTCAGCCGTTGCCCGACATGTTCTTGGACTGACGCCGGTTGCCGGGGCCGCTCACCGCGCAGGGGTCTCGAGGGCGCCGGCGAGCCGGCGGGTCGCCAGTCGGCGCAGCTCACCGGTTTTGATCTTGGCGTTGCCGGTGAGCACCACCTCGTGCTCGGCGAAGAACAGCACATGGCGGGGCACCTTGTAGCTGGCCAACCGGGATCGCACGAACGCGCGCAGCTCCGCCTCCTCGGGTGCGGCCCCGTCCCGGGCCACGATGCAGGCGACGACCGTTTCGCCGAGCGTGGGGTGGGCGACGCCGACGGTCTGGGTGATCTTCACGTCCGGATGCGTCGCCAGCACGTCGTCGACTTCGCGCGGTGAGACGTTCGCTCCCCCGGTTTTGATGATGTCGGTGAGCCGGCCCTGCCAGTACAGCCGCCCCTGGTCGTCGAGATAGCCGCCGTCGCCGGTGGGGAAGAACCCCTCCGCATCCAGCGTCGCGTCCAGCGGGATGCCCACGTAGCCCAGCATCAGGGTGGGCCCCTTGACCCGGATCTCACCGCTGGTCCCCCGCTCGACGACCTGCCCTGTCTGCGGGTCGACGATCTTGACCGTGGCGCCGGGCAACACCGCGCCGCTGGACTCCGCGTGCACCTCCGGCGCCGTGTTCGCGGGGTAGCCGGTGGTGATGGTGAAGGTCTCGGTGTTGCCGTAGGCGTGACCGGGTTCATGCCAGTCGACCGCCACGGTGCGATGACGCGCAAGCGGGGTCGTGGCGTCAACGAAACGCATGGCGGCCAAGTCGACCCGATCCCAGTTGGGCGCGGCCTGCAACTGCGCCCACTGATGCGGCCACGCGAACGGGAAGTTCACCCGCTCGCCGGCCATCAACTCCAGCGCCGCCTGCGCGTCGAAGGTGGACTGCAACACCAGACACCCGCCACTGGCCAGCGTCGAGCCGAGCACCATCGCGAAGTTCCCCGACCAGAAGAAGCCGTTGGCGGTCCAGCCGCGGACATGATCGTCGGCGCTGAACCCGTACATCCGGCAAAAGCGCCACATCTGGATGGTGACACCGCGGTGCGCGCTGAGGATTCCCTTGGGGCTGCTGGTCGAGCCCGAGGAGAAGAACAGCACCGCCGGGTCGCTGGCACTCACCGCTGCCGCCGTCGCCGCCACCAGCGCATCGGGCTCATCGGCGCCGAGGTCGACAAACTCCGGCCACCCCTGGATACCCGCCGACGGCGCGCCCACCACCACGATGCGCCGCAGGAACGGGTAACGCGCCGAGTTCAGCCGACCCGCTCGTGCCGTGGCGACCGCGGGCTCCAGCTCGCTGACCATCGCCGCGAAATCCTTGGACACCACATGGCGCTCAGCCAACAGCACGCTGACCCCGGAGGCCCGCAACAGGTGGTCGAGTTCGCCCGCCGTCGAGAAGGTGCTCAAGGTGACCGCCACCCCGCCGGCCAGCGCGGTGCCGAAGACCGCCGCCAGCCATTCCGGCCGGTTGGTCATCAACACACCGACCCGGGTGCCCTTGCCCGCACCGCAGCACCGCAACGATTTGGCCACCGCCACCGCGGCGTCCCACAGCTGGGTGTAGGTCCACCGGACGACCCCGTCGGCCGTCGGCCACACCAGCGCCTCACGCTCGGCGTAGGCCTCGGTGACCTCCCGCAGAAACCCGGGCAGGGTGAGCGCACCGAGCCCCGGCTCGTCGTCGAGCGGCGGGCCGCAGACCACGGAAACGGTACCGTCCATGGCTATCGGGGCAGCTCCACCTCGGCGGTACAGCTCACCAGCATCTCGCCGTTCTGGTTGGTCAACCGCAACTTCACCCCCACCAGCGGTACCCCCCAACTCGACTCGTCGTGCTTGTCGATGATCTCGGCGTCGAAATAGGTGACATCGCCCTCAAACGCCGGCGAACGGAAGTCGGCTTTGGTGTGCCGGACCATGCCGTCGTTGCCGGCCCAGTAGGCCAGATAGTCGGTGCACCAGGCACCCATCGTCGCGCCGTAGCCGTAGGCCCGCGCCATCCCCACCTCGCTGGCCCGCTCGGCGTCGATGTGCCCGCGCGAGGGTCCGACATAGAGACCGTCGCGTTTGCGTGGATCGATCATCGCGTCCTCTTCGTCGAACGCGAAGTCCTTGCCCCAGCCCGGATCCTGGTAGATCCAGGGATCATCGACGCCCGGTGGGGCAACCCAGCCGAAGGTGCCCCAGATGTTGAACAGGAACGCCCGGTATTCGGTGGTGAAACTCGCGATGGAGTGCGGGCCGATCACTCGGCGCGGCAGGGCGTCGCCGACCTGCACCTCGTCGAAGTGCGGGGAGACCCCCAATCGGTTGGACTCCAGCCACTGCCGGCGCAGCCGGTCGATGCCGTCGAGTTCGTCCCGCGTCCAGCGTTTGACCTCGCCGAGCTGGTTTTCGAACATGCCGCGCCGAACCGCCTCGTCATAGAGGTAGCGGATCGCCGTCGACCGCTCACGGGCCACCAACGCGCCGTGCTGATTGGTGTGGACGGTGTCGCCGCGGGAGAACATCGTCGGTCCGGCGAACTTCGTCTCCGTCACCTTGTAATCGTGGAAGCGGCGCTCCTGAAACAGTTTGTCGCCCGGCCGCACCGGACATCCGTAGAACCACCACTCCTCCCCACCGAAGATCAGGTGGCTGTTGGGGATGTGGCCGACGCAGGCCGGAGCCGCACCGTGCCCGTAATCCAGCGCCACCGCGATCGACTGCGGGGCGATGATGCCGCCGTAGCGTGACTCCCGGGCGAACTGCTCATCCCAGTGCAACGGGTTGGGGTAGTCCATCGCCATCACCCAGCGGCGGATATCCGATGAGCTGCACGGATCCCACAGCTGACCGCCTCCGATCGGTTTGCCGACCCGATGGTCGACGTCGGACAGGTCGAGCCCGACACTGGTCTCTGTCATCACCACTCCCAATCAACGATTGACGTCGACGACGATGCGTCCACGCACCGCGCCGGTCATGAGTTGTTCCGCCGCGCCGATGGCCTCGGCCAGACCGATCTCGGCCGCGATCGACTGCAGCACTGCGGGATCCAGATCGCGGGCCAGCCGCTCCCAGGCGGCCAGCCGTGGCTGCTTCGGGGCCATCACGCTGTCGATCCCCAACAGTGAAACACCGCGAAGGATGAACGGGGCAACCGACGCGGGGAGATCCATGCCCTGCGCGAGCCCGCACGCTGCCACCGCGCCACCGTAGCGGGTCTGTGCACAGGCATTGGCCAGCGTGTGGCTGCCCGCGGTGTCGACGACACCGGCCCACCGCTCCTTCTGCAGTGGTTTGCCCGCTTCGGCCAACTCCGCCCGGTCCAGGATCGTGGCCGCACCGAGACCCTGCAGATAGTCGGTCTCCGCGGTCTTCGCCGTCACGGCGGCGACATCGAATCCCGCCTTGGCCAGCAACGCGATCGCAACACTGCCGACCCCGCCGGTCGCCCCGGTCACCAGGATCTCTCCCTGGTCAGGGCGCACCCCGGCTGCGAGCAGGGAGTCCACGCAGAGACTCGCGGTGTACCCGGCGGTACCGATGGCCATCGCCTGGTCGGCGGTGAACACCGACGGTAACGGCACCAGCCAGTCACCACGGACGCGGGCGCGCTGAGCCAGCCCGCCCCAGTGCGTCTCCCCCACACCCCAACCGTTGAGGACCACGCGGTCACCCGGGGACCAGTCGGCGTGACGGCTTTCGGTCACCACCCCGGCCAGGTCGATACCGGGGACCATCGGGAATCTACGGACGACCGGCGAGCTGCCGGTGATCGCCAGGCCGTCTTTGTAGTTCAGGGTTGAGTACGCGACGTCGACGGTGACCATGCCCTCGGCATCGTCGGGCAGTCGTGTCTCCTCCATGTCGGTGAGCCGGACAGTCTGCCCGGAATCCCCTTTCTCGATCAAAACCGCTGAAAACACCGGTATTCCACTCCTTTACGGTTGTCCGACGTCACTGAGCAGCGCCCTCGGGGGTGTGCCCCAGGGTGCTCTTGGTCTCCAGATACTCCTCGAAGCCGGCCTGACTCCACTCCCGTCCGTTGCCGCTGCGCTTGTACCCGCCGAACGGTGCATTGAGGTCGAAAGCATGGTTGATCGTCACCCAGCCGGCGCGGATCCTGCGGGCCACCGCGCGGGCCTGGTCCAGGTCGGCCCCCGAAACGTAACCGGCCAGGCCATACTCGGTGTCGTTGGCGATCTCGATCGCTTCCTCGATGTCGTCGTAGCCGAGTATGCACAGCACCGGTCCGAAGATCTCCTCACGGGCGATCGTCATGTCGTTGATGACGTCGGCGAAGACGGTCGGTTTGACGTAGTAGCCACGATCCAGCCCGTCCGGACGGCCGGCGCCGCCGGCCACGACGGTCGCACCGTCGTCGATGCCGCTGGCGATCAGCCGCTGCACCCGGTCGAACTGAGCACGCGACGCCACGGGCCCGATCGCCTTCGGGTCGTCGAGGTCGCCCACCGACACCCCGTCGGCGATCTCGTGGGCGATGCCGATCGCCTCGGCCATCCGCGAATTCGGCACCAGCATCCGAGACGGAGCGTTACAGCTCTGACCGGAGTTGGGCATCATGTAGGTCACGCCGGCGCGGACGCTGTCGGCGAAGGCGGCATCGTCGAGCACGATGTTGGGGCTTTTGCCCCCCAGTTCCTGGGTGACCCGCTTCACCGTCGGGGCGGCGTTGACGGCCACGTCGACTCCGGCGCGCGTCGACCCGGTGAACGACACCATGTCGATGCCGGGATGGCGGGACAGCGCGGTGCCGACCCCGGGGCCGTCCCCGTTGACCAGGTTGACCACACCGGCGGGCACGCCGGCGGCGTCCAGGACTTCGGTGAAGACGCACGGCGAGAACGGTGCCACCTCGGAGGGTTTCAAAATCATCGTGCAGCCGGTCGCCAGCGCCGGGAACACCTTGACGGCGATCTGGTTGAGCGGCCAGTTCCACGGGGTGATCAGCCCGCACACCCCGATCGGCTCCTTGGCGATCAGGGTCTCGCCCACGCGCTCCTCGAAGGCGAAATTGTTGAGCACCTCGATCGCGGTGGTCAGATGACCGAGCGGGAGCTGGATATGCGGGCCCGCCGCCAGCGCCGGGGGCGCCCCGATCTCCGCGCTGACCGCCTCGGCGAGGTCGCCGGAGCGCCGCTGGTATTCGGCGAGGATCGCCTGCAGCAACTCCAGGCGCTCACCACGGGTGGACTGCGACCAGCCGGTGAACGCGCGACGTGCTGCGTCGACCGCGCGGTCGACGTCGGCGTCGCCGCCCAGCGAGATCCGGCCGCTGACCTCCTCGGTGGCGGGGTTCTCCACGTCGAACGCACGCGGCTGGACCGGATCGACCCACTGACCGTCGATGTAGAACTTCAGATACTCGCGCATCACCAACTCCTTCAGCTGCTGTAGTGCCGATCGGTGCCCTGCACACCGCATCGCCGACGAGGACCGCCCGCCCTAGTGACCGCCCACCCCCTCGCTGACCGACCGGGCGAGGGCGAAGCTGTGGCGGATGTGCTCCCCGTGGCCGTCGGGAACGGGCGGGAACCGCACCGCCGCCGACATGTCGCGGATCTCCTCGAGGTGCGCGCCGATTTCCTCGACCGTCCAGGACGACCGGACGGCGCCGCGGCTCTCGACGGTGACCGCACGGGCGACGCGGCCGGCGAGCGCGATGAAGACCTCCCCGCTCACCGAACACGATTCGTGCGCGAGCCATCCCACCACGGGCGCGACATGGTCGGGCTCCATCGGCGGATAGCCGGAGACGTCGAGGCCCTCGGCCATACGCGTCACCGCCGCCGGCACGATCACGTTGCATCGGACACCGTGGGATGCGCCCTCCAGTGCGGCGACGTTGCTCAAACCGATCACACCGGATTTGGCGGCGGCATAGTTGGCCACCTCGTGATTGCCGTAGATCCCGCCGATCGACGACGTCAACACGATTCGTCCATATCCGGCGTCACACATGAGCGGGAACGCCGGTCGCACCACGTGAAACGCCCCCCGCAGGTGCACGTCGAGCACGGCGTCGAAGTCGGCGTAGCTCATCGTCGTCAACGGGCTGCGACGCACGGTGCCGGCGTTGTGGATCAGGACGTCGATGCGCCCGTAGGCGTCCACCGCCGCCTCGACGATCTCGCGGCCGCCTTCGGGGGTGGTCACCGATGCGGTACAGCTGACCGCTTCGCCGCCGGCCGCGGTGATCTCCGCGGCGACGTCGGCTGCCGGATTCTCGCCGCTGTCGGCGCCGGTCAACCCCCCGCCGGTGTCATCGACCACGACCTTCGCACCCCGTGCCGCCAGCAAGTGGGCATAGGCGCGTCCGAGCCCGCGGCCGGCACCGGTCACCACCGCGACCCGGCCGTCGAAGCGTATTGAACCCTCGTGCGAGCCGGTCAAGCGAAGGGCTCCTCACCGGCGAGTTTGGTGCGGGTCAGCCGGCGGCCCGACGCCGGGTCGTAGGGCCGGACCCGATGCAAGGTGCCGGTGTTGTCCCACATGACCAGGTCTCCGACCGACCATGCGTGCCGGTAGACGAACTGCGGCTGGGTGGCCCAATCACGCAGCCGTACCAGCAACTCCGTGCCGCTTTGGTAATCCATGCCGACGACCTCGCTGGCGGTGCAGCCGACGATCAGCGACTTGCGCCCGGACCGGTGCGTCCAGACCAGGGGCAGCTCGCGTTGACCGATCGCCATCATCTGCCGCAGGGTCGCGATATCGGGTTCGGGGTTGTAGTAGCGCAGTGTGTTCCACGCCGAGTGGTTGACCCGCAGCGACGCCAACTGCTGTTTGTCGACGTCGGAGAGGTCATCGTAGGCGGCATAGGTGTTGCAGAACTCGGTGTCACCGCCACCGCTCTGCGGCAACACCCTGCTCGACAACAACGAGGCGAGGATCGGCACCTCGTTCATGGTGCCGTCGAGATGCCAGTAGAACGACCCCTTGAGGTAGTCGGCCTGTTTGTTGATCGTGGTGTCCAGCGTGACGTTGTAGACCTGTTCGCCCTGCTGTTCGGCCGCCACGGTGCCCAGCGTCTCGGTGAACGCGACCTGCTCGTCCTCGCTGAAGTTGATCTGCGGGAAGACCAGCACCCCGCGCTGTTCGAGCAGCTGACGGATTGCTCCGGCATGCTCGCCGCTGAGCAGTGCCGGTTTGTCCGCCAGGACTTCGGTGCCGATACGTGTCGTCAGATCACGGGTCTCCAGCGTTGTCTGGATCATGTGCCGAGAACCAGCCCTTTCAGATCGTTGTTCTCCCGCCACGTTCGCAGGAGGTCGTCGAACGCGTAAAAGCCCGGTCCGTAGGGCTGACCGAGGTGGGACCGGAGTCCCTCACCACCGCCGCCGCCCTCGTTGTTGTAGTAGCCCGGTGTGCACTCGGCGTCGAATGCCGAGGTGTCCACGGCGGTCTCGCGGATCGTGGCGCACCAATCGTCCTGGGCCTCCTGGCTGGGCTCCACCGTCGTCGCGCCGCGGGCCATCGCCTCGGCGATGATGTAGGCGATGTGCTCACCTTGCAGCTCGTAATTGGCCGAGATGTTGGCCGAGATCCCCACCTGGGTGAAGCCGGTGAAGAACTGGTTGGGGAATCCACGGCTGGTCATCCCGTGCAGCGTCCGGTACCCGTCCCGCCAGTGCTCGAAGAGGGACAGTCCGTCGCGGCCCTCGATCGCCTCGATCGAATAACGGCGATCGATGTCGGTGGTGATCTCGAAACCGCTGGCGTAGATGATGCAGTCGACGTCGTATTCGACGCCGTTGGCGAGCAGTCCGCGCTCGGTGGCCCGTTCGACGCCCTTGGACTCGGAGACGTCGACCAGCGTGACGTTGGGCCGGTTGAACGCGGCCAGGTAATCGTCGTTGGAACAGGGCCGCTTGCACAGGAACCGGTAGTAGGGCTTGAGTGACTCCGCGGTCTGTTCATCGTCGACGATGTCGGCGACCCGGCGCCGCAGCCGCTCCATCACCCGGTAGTCCTCCTCCTCCCGGATCGCCATGAACTGCTCGGGGGTCAGTGCCGCCGGATCGTCCAGCGCCATCACACGGGCGGCGGTGTTACGACCCAGCTCGGTCCAGAAGTCACAGACCAGATCCGGTTCGGTCAGCGACATGCCCTCGAATGTCCAGGTGTGGAAGTTGCGCTGGCGTTCTTTCTGCCAGCCCGGCCGCAGGGTCTTCACCCATTCCGGATCGGTCGGGGCGTTGTCGCGCGCATCGACTGTCGAGGGGGTGCGCTGAAAGACATACAGGTGCTGAGCATAACGGCTCAAGAACGGCACGACCTGAACCCCGGTGGCCCCGGTGCCGATGAGAGCGACACGCTTGTCGGCCAGTTTGTCCAGCCCGCCGGTGCTGTCGCCGCCGGTGTAGGAATAATCCCAGCGCGCAGTGTGGAAGCTGTGCCCGCCGAAGTCCTTGATCCCGGGGATACCGGGCAGCTTGGGCCGGTGGAACGGGCCCGAGGCCATGACCACGAAACGGGCCCGGATGTCGTCGCCCCGATTGGTGGCGATGCGCCAGCGGTTGGTCTGCTCGTCCCAGCGCAGTTCTTTGACCTGGGTGGAGAAGATCGCCGAATCGTAGAGACCGAAGTGCTTTCCGATGTTCCGGCAGTGTTGGTAGATCTCCGAGCCGTCAGCGAACTTCTTGCTGGGCATGAAGTCGAGCTCTTCGAGCATTGGGATGTAGCAATAGGATTCGTTGTCGCACTGGATTCCCGGGTACCGGTTCCAGTACCAGACGCCACCGAAGTCACCGCCGAGTTCGATGATCCGGACGTCATCGACTCCCGCTTTCTTCAGGTGCGCCGCGGCCAGCAGCCCGGCGAAGCCACCGCCGAGTACGGCCACATCGATGTCGGCGACGATCGGCTCCCGCGGTACCACCGGCGTATGGGGATCGACTTCGTAGTAGCCGGAGAAGTCGTCCTCGAGTTCGATGTACTGCTTGGAGCCCTCGGCCCGCAGCCGCTTGGCCCGCTCCAGGGCGTATTTCTCCCGCAGTCCGGCGACGTCGATGTCGGTCGGGGGGGGCCGTCGGCCCGCACTCGGTCATCGGTCGGCGCCTTTCGGAAGCTGCTGGGGTTCACCGGTCCCCATGTACCGCGCCAGCTGGTGGTGCAGGTTGACGATGGCGCGCTCCCGGTACGGGTTGGGTTTGGCCCCCGGGTAGCCCATGGATCTCATGCCCCGCTGCACTGCTGCCATGTTGGAGAAGTCCTGCGGCAGAACCGAACGCCACCGGGGGTCGCCGACCGGCGTGTACTCCCATTCGGTCTCGGGTTCTTCACCGTCGGGAAATAGTTCGAAGACCGCGACGTCGAAGATGCACCGGTTCGGGTCGTAGCTGGGGTGTGGCCTGGCGCTGTAGCACAGCGCACTGGTCAGGCCCTGGCCGATCTGGAAATTCGGGAAGATCTGCCAGGCGGTGCCGGCTTCTCCCAACACGTCGGCGTCGATGACCGGCCAGACCACACCGCGGGCGGCGTCATCGCGGCGCGCCGAGTCCAGCCAGTGCTCGAGGACCCGATCGGCCGGCGTGCCCGCCGGCAACTCGTCGACCAACCGTTTGGCGGCGTTCACCAGGGTCTCGGTGGTGGTGGCGTTGGTCTCTTCCAGCGTGTAGATCTGCATCTCCGCGGTCGACACCCGCGGGTCGACCCCGGTACCGAGCCGGATCTTCGATTTGGTCGCCTCCATGTCCTCCGGGGCGTCGTAGCCGATGTTGCTGTGCCGGCCCTGGACGCGGGCCCAACCCTTGAATTCACCGAACTTGTTGAACTCCGGATGGGTGGTGGCGACGTGGTATGTCTCGTTGAAGGCCTCGATGGCGACCTTCCAGTTGCAGTCGAACTCCAGCCATTTACGCCACTTGTAGCGCATGTTGTCCAGACCGAACGGGTCGAGCATTTTCGCGGCCGGGTGCAGGTAATCGGCGAGGGGTTCGCATGCCGGGTCCATGTTGATCCACAGCCAACCGCCCCAGGTGTCGACCTGCACCGGGCGCAGGTGGGTGTTCTCGGCGGTCAGCGCGCCCTGCCAGTCGTCGCGCTCCCGCACGAAGGTGCAGGCGCCGTCGAGGTCGTAGGTCCAGCCGTGGAAGCCGCAGACGAACGACTTGCGGGTGCGGCCGCAGGCGCGCTTGGCCCCCGCGGGGGTGTCGATCAGGCGGCGGCCGCGGTGCATACAGACGTTGTGGTGGGCCCGGAACGGGGTGGCCGAGCCGTCCGGTGCGGTACGCACCACGATGATCGAGTCGTCGAGGATGTCGTAGGTCAGATAGCTGCCGACCTCCGGCAGCTCCTCGACCCGGCCGACTTGTTGCCACACCCGGCGCCACAACAGGTCACGTTCGGCCCGGGCGTACTCCGGTGAGATGTAGGCCTCGACGCCGATCGTCGTCGGATCGGCGAGCTCTTCGGCGGCAGGGTTTTTGGCGAGATCGGTCATCACATCCTCCTGATGGCGGTGCGGAAGGACTCGTCGTTGAGGAACAGCGACGTGTTGTCGGCGTCGAGGTGGCCCCATTTGAGGTTGATGCCGCCGTCGACCAGCAAGGTCTGCCCGGTGATGTAGCTCGACAGCGCCGAGAGCAAAAACAGTACGGCGCCGGCCTGTTCGTCGGGCCGTCCGCGCCGCCCCATCGGGATGGCCTGCCGGTCGCGGCGCGGGTCGTCGTCGACGTAGGTTCTCGATGCTGCCGTCTTGGTGACGCCGGGCGCCACGGCGTTCACCCGGATCCCGTAGGGCGCCAACTCGGCGGCCATGGTGCGCGTCATCGCCACGACGGCGGCCTTCGCCGTCCCGTAGCCGATGTGAAACGGCGCGGTGTTCATCCCGCTGATCGAGGACAGCGAGACGATCGCACCGGCCTGCTGGCGCTCGATGAGTTCGGCGGCGACCGCACGGCTCATGAAGAACGCCGTTTCGAGATTCGCGGTGAACAGTGCGCGCCATTCGGCCCGCGTCACCCGGGTCGTCGGCTTCCACGTCTCCGGCGCCGCGCCGCCGGCGATGTTGACCAGTCCGTGGAGCGTGCCGCCGAGTTGCCGGGCCCGGTCGATCACCGTCGCCACGCCCTCGTCGGTGGCGACGTCGGCCACCACCGGTTCGACCGTCCGCCCCGGACCGGCCAACGGAGCGACATGCCGGTCGAGATTGGCTTGCGAGCGGCCCACGGCCACCACGGCGGCGCCCGCCGCCGCGGTCATCGCCGCCACGGCCGTGCCGATCCCGCCGCCGGCGGCCCCCGCGACCACGACGACCTTGCCCTGCAGGCTCAGCTGGCTGAGGAGCTCCTCCATGACCCGCCTTCTGCTGCTCGGCCACCGCGATCACTCGAACCGGGCGGACTCAGCGAATTTGTCCGTACAATATAGATGATTCTTCTAAACGAAGAATACTATTCCGCAGAGGTAAGCAGTCCGTCAAGACCAAGATCCCCGGTTCGGGTCTGATTGTCTGGACTAAAGCGCGTCGAACGATCCCGGTCCGGCACTGCGCTTCCCGGGCCTGCTCGGCCCGTCTCGGGTCGGTGCGGCGATCACCGCGGGTCGGGCCCGGCCCGGTTGTGCCGCACCTGGTTGAACGGCACGCCCCGGTCGGCGGCGTACTCGCGGGGCAGGCCCAGGACGCGTTCGGCGATGACATTGCGTGCCATCTCGTTGCTGCCGCCCCCGAGGGCGACGGTCTGGCGGGACAGGTAACGCTGCCCGGTCTTGAGCAGGCCGTGGTCGGCGTCGTCGACGACACCGAGCGGGCCGGCGACCTCCATGGCGACGTCGACCTCCACAAAGGTCACGTCGGAGTGGAACAACCGGATGATCGAGGCCGCGGCGGGCGGCAGCGCGCCGGTGCGAATCGCACCGGTGACGTGGTCGACCAGGCTGTCACGCACCATGCGCCGGGCCAGTACCCGACCGATCTTGTCCCGGGAGCGCGGATCCTCGGCGGTGCCCGCCTCGTCGGCCAGGACCAAGAAATCGTCGGCGGACATCTCGGTGCGCTCCGGACCGCGGCCGCTGGCGAACTCCGAACCCTGGCCGACCGCGCGACGCTCGTGGAACAGCAGTCGCGATGCGACGTCCCACCCCTTGTCGACCTCGCCGATCACCGCGTCGTCGCCGAGGCGCAGCCCGTCGAAGAATTCCTCGCAGAATTCGTTGGAGCCGTCGACCTGCTCGATACGGCGCAGCGTGATCCCGGGGGCGTCGATCGGGACCAGGAACATCGTCAGACCGTCGTGCTTGGGTACCGTCGGGTCGGTGCGCGCCAGCAGCAGCCCGTAATCGGCGGCAAAGGCACTGGTGCTCCAGGTTTTCGCGCCGCTGATCACCCACCCGTCGCCGTCGCGCTCGGCGCGGGTGATCAGCCCCGCCAGATCGGAACCGCCGCTCGGCTCGGAGAGCAGCTGGACGAGCACTTCGTCACCACGCAGCGCCGCGGCGATGTGGCGACGCTTCTGCTCTTCGCTGCCGCTGTCGAGCAGGGTCGCGCAGCAGATGGTGAAGGTCGGAACGTTGAGGATCAGCGGCATCTCGTAGCCGGCCGATTCGACGTCGAACGCCTTCTGGTAGGCGACGTCCAACCCGAGTCCGCCGTATTCGCGCGGGAAGCAGATCCCGGCGAATCCGCCGTCGTAGAGCCGACGCTGCAGTTCCCGGGCACGCTGCCAGGCACCGTCGTCGTCACGGCCGTTACGGGGAGGGCGGCTCGGGTCCAGTCGCGGCAGGTTGTCGGCGAGCCAGTGCCGCGCGCGGTCGGCGAACTGCTCGACGGTCGGCTCGGGGGTGGCGGCGATGTCGGTCACGGGGTGGCCTCCGTGGTGCTTGCGGCGTGGAACAGGGCCTGGTGGTGCTCGCCGGGGGTGCCGAGCAGGTTGCGGTACAGGGTCGCCCGGCGCAGGTACAGATGCAGGTCGTGTTCCCAGGTGACCCCGATTCCGCCGTGCAGTTGCACACACTCCTGCAGCAGGGGTCCCGCGTGCTCACCCAGATAGGATTTGGCGGCACTGGCCCACATCGCGGCGTCGGCGTCGCGGGTGGCGACCTGTTGCACGGTGGCCGCGACGATCCCGCGGCAGGCGTGCAGCCACATGGTCATGTCCGCGAGCCGGTGCTTGATCGCCTGGTAGGAGGCCAGCGACCGGCCGAAGCTGTACCGGTTGCGGGTCCATTCGACGGTCATGGTCAACACCGCGTCGCAGATCCCCACGGTTTCGGCGCAGGCCAGGGTGATCGCCACCTGGGTCTGCCGGTCGATGAGCTCGCCGGCTTGCCCGACGCCGCCGACCACCGTCGACCGGTCGATCTCGACGTCGCTGAATTCGACGCGTGCGTACCGTTTCACCAGGTCGATACCGTCCTGCGGGTGCACCGTCACCCCGGCGGTGTCGGCACCGACGAGAAACTGCCGCACCGCGCCGTCGTCGGTGCGCGCGCCGACCAGGATCAGGTCCGCGTGCTCGGCGGCCTCGACGCGATCCTTGACACCGTTGAGCCGGTAGCCGGCGGCGGTGCTGGTCGCCGTCATCGCCGGCCGGTGCGGTCGGAAGACCCGACCCGGTTCATCGCCAGCCCACGTCGCGATCCGCTCGCCGCTGACCAGCGCCCCGACCGTGGCGGCGTGCTCGTGGGCATTCTCGGCGTCGACGAGCCCGGCCAGCACCGTGCTCACCGCGTACAGCGGCCCGGGTGCCACGCTGCGCCCGATCTCCTCGGCGACCATCGCCAGGTCGCGCAGGCCACAGCCGGAGACGCTGCCGCCGCCGAGCTCCTCGGGCACCAGCAGCCCGGCCCAACCGAGTTCGGCCGCCTGCCTCCACCAGGTCGGATCATAGGAGCGGCCCTGTGCATGCAACGCGCGTTGCCGGCTCAGCGGTGCGGTCTTGTCCAAAAACGTGCGCGCCGTGGCCGCGAACAGCCGGCTCTCGCTGGTCGAGTCGCTCATCGTGTCTCCTCGCCGGTGCCGAACGCACCAACGGCGATCGCCAGTCGAGGATAACCACCGACGACGACGACCGGGTCCAGGCGGGCACTCACCGGATCGGCTCGTCTCCGAGCACCGTGGTGCGCAACATCTCCCGGGGCGAGTCCGGGGCGTAGGGGACGGCGCGGTGCAGCACCCCGCGGTTATCCCAGATGACGGTGTCGCCCACCGACCAACGGTGTCGGTAGACGCGGTCGGCCGCCGTGGCGCGGTCGAGCAACTCACCCAGCAGCGCACGCCCCTCATCGGGCTCCATTCCGGTGACATAGTCGGCGGAGGCACCCAACACCAGCGATTTTCGCCCGCTTCTGTGCGTCCACACCAGGGGGTGTTCGTGGGTCGGCCGCGACCGCCACCGCGCCAATTCATCGGGTTTCGGGTTCGGGGTGACCCGCCGCTGGGACGCCTCCAGCGAGTGCACCACCCGTAAGGTCTGCAGGCGGCGTTTCTCGTCGTCGGAGAGCAGATCGTAGGCGCCGTAGGAGCTGGCGAACTCGGTCTCCCCACCCTGCTCGGCGACGTGCACCGCCGACAGGACGGTGGCCTTCTGCGGGTACTCCTCGCCGGTCGGCGTACATCCGTCGATGTGCCAGTCGACGGTGGCACGCAGATAGCTCGCCGCGGAGTTCTTCGCCGGGTTCAAGGTGACCGGGTAGATGCCGGCGACCTCGTGATGGCCGTCCGCGGAATGGTCGACGACGCCGAGCCGCGCGCAGAACGCCACCTGATCGCGTGGGGCGAGGTGCAGACCGCGAAAGACGAGGACCCCGTTGTCCTCCAGCGCGTCGAGTACCGCGGCCGCCAGATTGTCGTCGTCGACCAGCCGTTGCGGCTCGATGTCGAGGACCTCGGCACCGACCGAGGGGGTCAGTTTGTTGAGGGTGAGCAGACTCATCGTGGTGTCCTTTCTGGCGACGGGCGCGTCGCGGCGGCGGTCAGGGAACCGGCCAACCGGTGCGGGTCATGACGGCGTCGGCGGCGTCCACCGGTGCGGGCTGGCCCATGATCTCGACCGCCATCGCCACCATCACCATCGAATAGATCAGGTGCAACAGATTGAGCGCGTCGTCGGGGAGTTCGTCGAGCGCGAACTTGTCGCAGTAGTCGATGGCCTCCTCCAGTCGGGGGAAGAAAACGTCGTAGAACCGCCGCATCTGCGGGATGGTGCTCGCCCGCCGTTGCGCGAAGCGTTCGGTCTCGGTGGGCAGGCACCAGGTTTCGGCGAATTCCTCCAGTTCGGCGAAGGCACTCGGCAGCCGGCGCGCACTCATCGGACCGCCCCCGTCGTTGACCGGCCGCCGCGATAGGCCGCCACCCAGTCGGCCACCACCTTGTGCAGGTGCCGCACCAGGATCTCCTGGTCGTTGAGGGGGAAGTCATCGACGATGCCGTATTCCAGGGCGGCCTGGGTGCCCCCGAGCATCCCGGCGTCCTGGAGGGCGAACTCCTTGAGCACCACCGCCGCCACCTCGTGTTCGATGCGTTCGCGCACGGTGCGCGCCGGATGGAAGTAGGTGTGCGCCTCGAACCGGTGGGTGTTGTGGGAGGTCGGCCAGTACCGGTAGACCAGATACCAGCCGCCGTAGATGAGGATCTCGGTGTTCGGGAAGATCTGGAAGTTACTGATCCCCCACGGCTCGATTCCGCCGGGATTCAGCCCTGCCGGCAACTCACCGATGTCGGGGGTCTGCCACGGGCCGACCAACCCGCTGCGGGTCGCCCGCTCGATCGGGTACATGTACTCCGGCGGCATCAGCCATCGACGGCGGCCGGCGGTGCAGACCAGCCTGTGCGGGCCGTCGAGTTGGAAATGACCGCAGGTGAAGCCCGCTTCGGGGTTACGCACCGCCTGGGGCGTCTGCTGTGAGTGCAACAGCGGAACGTGGTAATACTCCTGGAACGCGTCGGCGAAGATCTTCCAGTTGCTGTTGTTGTGGGCCGTCCAGTCGTAGCGTTCGGTGAGCTTGTCGAACGGATAGTCATCCAGGCCGGTGATCATCGGGCCGAGGAACTCACGCAGGCTCTGTCGCGGCTCCGTGGCGAAGTTGATGAAGACGAAGCCGTTCCAGACGTCGCTGTGGACCGCGATCAGCTCGTGGCCGTCACCGCCGGGGGCGTCGAAACCGTAGCGGCTGCGGCAGCGCTTGCAGATGATCTGGTGGCACTGTCCCTCGACCTCGCGATCGGGGAAGTCCCGCCAGAGCAGCTTGGCCGCGCAGCGCGGACAGATGTTGTGGTACGCACGAACCCCCCGGGCCGACCGGATGAGGATCACCGAAGCGCGGGCCACCTCGATCTCCTTGGTGACATAGCTGCCGTGGTCGGGCACCTCCTCCACGCGGCCGAGGTTCAACCAGGCACGTTTGAACACCGCCTCGCGCTCCACCTCGAAGAAGTCCGGCGATGTGGAGTCGGCCAACGAGATCGGACCGGTCCCCAACTGCGGGTAGTGCTCGGTCCACGACCCCTCCGCGGGTCTGCCTTCTCGTGGCGCACTGCGTTTGGTCACAACACCGCTCCTCCGTTGACACCTAGCACCTGTCCGGTGATGAAGCCCGCCTCCGGCGAACACAGGAAGCCGACCGCCGCCGCGATGTCGGCACCGGCGCCCAGCCTGCCCATCGGGATGTTGGCAGCCAGCTGCTCGTTGGACGGCAGGTATCCGGCCTCCTGCGACCGGTGCTGCATGGGCGTCTCGATGCCCGAGGGCGGGATGTTGTTGACCGTGATGCCGTGCGGGGCGTATTCACGGGCCAACGACTTGGTCAGGGTGATCACCGCACCTTTGGAAGCCGCATAGTGCGCCGCGAAGGGTGATCCGCGCTGGGCGCTCGACGACGAGATCATGACGATGCGCCCCCAACCGGCGGCGACCATGTCGGGCAGGACGGCCTGACAGCAGTGGAAGGTTCCGGTGAGGTTGACGGCGATCATCCGATTCCACGCCGCGGGGGTGATCTCGGTGAAAGCCGCGTAGCCGAACAGGCCCGCACTGGTGACCAGGGCGGCGATCGGCCCCAACACGTCGCGTACCGCGGCCACACCGTCGTCGACGGCGGCGCGGTCGGTGACGTCGACACCGATGCCCATCGCGCTCACCCCGTGACCGCGCAGATCGTCGGCGACTGCTTGTGCGGCTTGGTCATCGATGTCGAGGACGGCCACGCGATAGCCGCGCCGCCCCAATTCGTGGCACGACGCCTCCCCCATGCCCGACGCTCCGCCGGTCACCACGGCCACCCGAACCGGCACCGCTGTCGTCATCGCAGCCCCCTGGGCGCCGGGTGAGGGATTACGGACATGCCTCGCATCGAGAACAATATTATCAAGTACTTGTCATTAGCCACAAGCCGCACCCGCCCTTGGCGTCGGCAGCGGCGCTACGGCCGCCGCGTCGGCCGCCGCGTCGGCTCAGGGGGTGATCACCCGCATCCCATACATGTAGGTGGTCAGGTATTCCTCGATCACCGGGGCCCGGACCTCCTTGCCCTCGGGGATCGTGACGAGCAGGGCGTAGAGCCCCACCAGAAACGAGATGCCGTTCTGCGTGACGTCGACTTCGGACGGGATCTCGCCACGGTCGCGGGCCCGCTGCAGCTCCTCGATGACCGCCACGATCACCGGGTGCGTGGGCCAGACCTCTTCCGGCGGGCGCGTCGGAGAAAAGTGCAGCACGAGGAGCTCTTTGAACAGCAGACCACCCAGGCGGCGTTCCAGCTTCTCCAGCACGTAGACGATCTGTGCCAACGTGGCCCGCACATCGGGCTCGTCGGCGAAGAATCGCACGAGCTCGGCGGCCATCCGTTCTTCCTCGCGGCGCTCCAACTCCAGCAGGACGTGCTCTTTGGTGGGGAAGTGAAAGAAGAACGTGCCGTGGGCAACACCGGCCGCCGCGACGATGGTTCCGATGTCGGCGGCGGCCATGCCGGCGCGCTTGAACTCGGAGACGGCCGCCCCCAGAAGCCGCTCACGGGTCTGTAGACCTTTGCGACTCCGGCTATCGGGCTTGGGGCTCGGCACGGGCAGTCATCTCCGGGTTGGGCGAACGGGTCCGGTCGAGTCTAGACCATCACAAAACTGACTGAAATCAGAAATTCCTTGGCATCGGCAACCGAGGCCGCTACGGTACAGATGGCGTAACAACCGGTGCTGCAGCAACTACGTGAGTAGTTCACGCCAGATCACCGGCCGAAACCGATAGCAGTGTTTTTGACTTGAGTCATCTCGGAGGGGTTCGGTGCAGATTCTGCAGGACGTTCAAGACCTGCCCAGCGCAGGCAACATCAAGGCCCAGTGGGTCAGTCTGTGGACCGGGCCGGCGGTCGGTGCCGTGCTGGTGGTGGCGCTGCTGGCGTTCCCGGGCTTCTGGCCCCCGATGTCGCCGACCATGACCGCCGAACAGGTGGCGCGTTACTACGCGGAGCACACCGACATGATCCGCTTCAGCCAGTTGACCTTCAACCTCTGCGGGATCATGCTGTTGCCGTTCTTCATGGTGATCGTGGTCCAGATGAAGCGCATGAAGACCCAGAGCCACATCTTCGCCTACTGTTACCTGACGGCGATCGTCAGCGGCGCCACCATCTTCGCGCTGTCCAACGTCTTCTTTCTGGTTGCGGCGTTTCGCCCCGACCGCGACCCGGCACTGACCCTGCTGCTCAACGACCTGGCGTGGATCGTGTTCATCGCACCGGTCGGGATGGTGGTGGCGCAGTTCTTTCTGCTGGCCGCCGCCGTGCATTTCGACGACGGACCCGACCCGGTCTTCCCGCGCTGGGTCGGGCCCTATTCGCTGGCCACCGGTGTGGCGATGATCCCGGCCGCAGGCGCCGCGGTCTGGCAGACCGGCCCGCTGGCCTGGGACGGACTGCTGTCGTTCTGGCTGCGCAACGGAGCGTTCGCGGTGTTCGTCGTGGTGATGTTCTTCGTGCTGCGCCGGGCCGTGCTGCGCCAGGCCGTGGCCGAAGACGTGGTGGCTCAGTGAACCTCCTGACCCCCGAACGGTTCGTCACGACGCCCGACGGCGCCCCGGCCGGCAAACCCGACGTGCGCTTTCTGACCTGGTTCTTCCCGGTCTGGTACGCCGTCTTCGGTGTCATCATCTGCGTGTTGACCCGGGTGACACCGCCGCCGCGGCCGGACGTCACCACCGCCGGGAAGGTCGCCTTCTTCACCGAACATCACCTGACCATCCAGATCGGCTTCGTGGCGCTGCTGATCCTGCTCGGCGGCGCCCCCCTCACCAACGGCCTGGTCATGTACCACATGAAAAGGATGTCGGTGGGTTCGGTGTTCGCCTACGGCTACATCGGCGGCATGAGCGTCGGCGCCCTGCCCGGGTTCTTGTTGGTCGGCGTCTGTTATCTGACCGCGACGTTTCGGCCCGACCGCGATCCGGAGCTCATCGGCTGGCTCTACGACCTGGGCAACCTGTCCTACAACGGTTCGCTCGGGTGCTTCACAGCCGCCTACGTCGTGCTGGCCATCGCCGTCCTGTACGACAAGAACGACATCTTCCCGAAATGGTTCGGCTACGTCACGGTGTGGCAGGTCGTCACCGAGGTCATCGCCACGCAGTTCTTCCTGTTCTACTCCGGGCCGCTCGCCTGGAACGGCGTGCTCAGCCTGTGGTGGGCGGTCGTGGTGTTCTCCGTGTGGCTGGGATCGCTGATCATCGTGCTCCGCATGGCCACGGCCCGTGAACCGGTCGACACACCCGGCCTGGACTGAAGCACCGGAAGGAAACCCATGTTGCAGCTTGACGTTCCGACCACGACGCGGGCCCGACTGCCGGGCGACGGTCACATCTGGGTGATGGTGCTCGGCGATCTGGTCATCTTCAGCGGCTACTTCATCATCTTCATGGTCTACCGGACCATGAATCCGGCCGAATTCCTGGCGGCTCAACAGCATCTCGACGTCAATATCGGGGTGATCAACACGGTGGTGCTTTTGACCAGTTCCTGGTTCGTGGCCCGCAGTGTGCTGGCCGCCAGGGCCGGAAACCACAACGCGGCGACGCGTCTTGTCTATGCGGGGGCGGCCGGCGGGGTGTTGTTCATGGTGCTCAAGGGCTACGAATGGGCCACCAAGATCAGCACCGGGCAGACCAACGCCGACCTGTTCTTCTCGTTCTATTACGTGATCACCGGGGTGCACTTGGTCCACGTGCTGATCGGTCTGATCGTGCTCGGCACGATCGTCCGGGAGTTGGGCAACCCCGGCCGGCGGCGGGCCATGCTGATCGAGTCGGGGGCGATCTACTGGCACATGGTGGATCTGCTGTGGGTCATCATCTTCGGCTTGCTCTACGTGATGAGGTGAACATGACCGTATTCCGCTACCGTGACCATCGGGCCGACACCGAGCGGACACTGACCTGGGTCTGGATCGCGCTGGTGGCGATCACCATCGGCTCGTGGACCCTGGCCCCGGCGCACATCACCCACGCCGCGCAGGCGAGCGTCCCGGTCACCATGCTGGTGTTGGCGTTGACGTTCGTGAAGTCGCGCATGATCATCGGACATTTCATGGAGGTCCACACCGCGCCTCGCTGGCTCCGGCGCGCCACCGACGGCTGGCTGGCCGCGTTGATCGCCACGGTCTTCGTGATCTACCTGTTCTGACCGCCCCCGGTGATAGTGACCGCGCTGGACGTCGACACGACGATCAGGGCTCAAGGTGATCGGCGAACAGGGTATGGCCGGTGCCCTGCTCGACGACGCGGGCAAGCAGGGTGCGCAGCGTCTCCTGCTCGTCGGATGTCAGCACGCCGAACACCCGGTCATGGGCGGCGATGGCGTCGGCCACGACCGCCGAGGCCACCGTGCGGCCCTCCTCGGTCAGATAGGCCTGCAGGATCCGGCCGTGCCGGGGGTCCGGTTTGCGTTCGACCAGACCGCGGCGCTCCAGTGCGGTCAGCGCCAGCTGGACGCCCTGCGGGGTGATCAGCAGCCGGCGGGCCAACTCGGCGCCCGACAGCCCGGGTTCGCCGGCGAGCTGGCGCAGCAACCCGATCTGGGCGGTGCTCACCCCGTAGTCGCTGATCGCCTCGTTCACGGTGGTCAGCGAGTGGTAGAAGGCTTGCTTGAGCAGCCACAGGATGTTGCCGGTAAGTTCCATGTCCTGCTTCCCCGCCACCGCATGACGTCTTTTCCCGACCGTCGCGCCCCGACCGTAGCGCACGGCAGGTGGACGGGCTCAACTGCGCTTGTAGACCTGCCCGTCCTTCATGACGAATCGTACGTCCAGGGTGGTGGTGATGTCCTTGGTCGGGTCACCGGGCACGGCGATGATGTCCGCTCGGTATCCGGGCTGCAGCCGTCCCAGGTCGCCCTCGGCGCCGAGGAGTTCCGCGCTGGTGACCGTGGCTGCCCGCAGCGCCTGCAGCGGTGTCATGCCGCGCTGCACCAGCGCGCCCAACTCCTTGGCGTTCTGGCCGTGGGCGATGGCCGGGGCGTCGCTTCCGCACGCGATGCGCACGCCCGCCGCGATTGCTCTGGGCAGCATCGCTTTCGCGCGCGGGAACACCTCGGAGGCCTTCTCGCGCAGTTCCGGTGCGATGCGGTCGATGGCCATGGCCTCGGTCAGATAGGTCGTCGAGACCAGGAACGTGCCGTGATCGATCATCATCTGGAGGGTTTCGTCGCTGGCCAAAAAACCGTGTTCGATGCAATCGATGCCGGCCCGGATGCATGCCCGGATTGCCGTGTCGCCGACGGCGTGGGCGGCCACCGGCACCCCGGCACGATGGGCCTCGTCGGCGATCGCGGCGAACTCCGCGTCGGAGTATTGCTGAGCGCCCGGGGCGGTGCTGTGCGACATCACCCCACCGGATGCCGACACTTTGATCAGCTTGGCGCCGTGCCGGATCTGGTAGCGCACGCAGGCGATCACCTCCGGCACGCCGTTGGCGATGCCTTCGGCGACCGAGAGCGGCATGATGCCGGGCGCCAATCGTTGGAAGACGGTCGGATCCAGGTGTCCCCCGTAGGGGGTGACGGCATGACCGGCGGGATAGATGCGGGGACCGACATGCCAGCCCTGGTCGATGGCGCGCTGCAGGGAGACGTCGAGCAGGTACCCGCCGGTCTTGACCATCAGACCGAGGTTGCGCACGGTGGTGAACCCCGCCTCCAGCGTGGTTCGTGCGTTGACCGCTGCCCGCAACGTGCGGTAGGCCGGATCGTCCTGAACACCGTGCAGCGGTGTCGGGAGCCCTTCCGGGCCGCCCGGCCCACCGATCAGCAGGTTGAGCTCCATGTCCATCAGGCCCGGAAGTAGCGTGACGTCACCGAGATCGACCTCGACGCCGTCCCCGTCGACCGGCGTTGCCGGATTGATCGCCGCGATGCGCCCGTTCTCGATCGCCACGACGGCGGGTGAACGCACCTCGCCGGTGTCGATGTCGAGCCATCGGGCGGCCCGCAGCACCGAGGGGCCCGCGCCGTCGGGCAGGCTCACGGAAACGGCTCGGCGACACAGTCGATGACAGCACCGCCGCAGTCGGGGACCTCCGGCTGTTTCCAGGATTCCACCGGGAAGGACACCATGATCATCGAATAGAGCAGGTGCATCAGGTTCAGCACATCCTCGGGCAGGTCCTCGAGGCTGAACTTGTCGCAGTAGGCAAGAGCGTCCTCGGCCCGGGCGGTGACGGCGTCGTAGAACGACTGCATCTCGGCCATGGAGCTCTCCAGGCGCTTAACGAAGCGCTCCGGTTCGGTCGGCAGGCACCAGCCGTTGAACGGCTCGAGGTCGGCGAATTCCACCGGCAGCATGTTGGTCATGTCACGGACCTAGCCCTTCGCCTTCGCGTGGTCGTAGTAGTCGGCGATCCATCCGGCGGTCTCCTTGTGGAAGTGCCGGATCAACACCTCCTGGTCGTTGAGCAGAAAGTTCTCCACCACGCCGGTGCCGATCATGGTGTGGGTCGCCTCCAGGGTGGAGGCATCCTGCAGCGCATACTCCTTGAACGACACCGCGGCGAGTTCCTGGGCGACGCGCTCGCTGGGCGTGCGCGGTTCGGGGAAGTACAAGGTGCCCTCGAAGATGTGCGAGTCGTGCGATGTGGGCCAGTAGTGGTAGGTCAGATACCAGCCTTGACTCCAGATCACGATGGCGAAGTTGGGAAACAGCTGGAACGAATCCAGTCCCCAGGGATCACAATTGGCCGGATTGACACCGGTGGGCAACTCACCGAGGTCCCGCGGCTCCCACGGGCCGAACAGGCTGCCCTCAACGATGCCTTCGATGGGTTTGCGCATCTCGGGGCCCATCTCCCAGGGCCGAACCCCGGAGGTACTCACCAGCCGGTGCGGTCCGTCGATGCGGTAGTGCGGCGCTTCGAAACCGGCGCGGGCGGCGGCCACCCGGAAATCCCAGGGCGTCTGGTTCCCGTGCAGGATCGGCGCGTGATAGAACTCCTGGAACGCATCGAGAAACAGCTTCCAGTTGGCGTTGACCACCGACCGGTACTGCCACCGCGACGTCATCTGCCCGAACGGGTAGCCCTGCAACTCCGTGATCATCGGCCCGAGGAATTCACGCAGCGACTGCGCTGGTTCCTGCGCGACGTTGACGAAGATGAAGCCTTCCCAGACGTCGCAGTGGACCTCGACCAGACCGTAGCGATTTTTGTCGAGATCGAAGAATTCATCCTCCTGCTGAACGAAGGTCAGGTTGCCGTCGAGGTCGTAGCGCCAGCCGTGGTATTTGCAGGTGAACTGCCGACACATCCCGCTGGTCTCCTCCAGCGGCATGGTGTCCCACACCAGTTTGTTGCCCCGATGCCGACACACGTTGTGAAAGGCCTTGATCGCACCAGAGGTGGTGTGCACCACGATGATCGAGGTGTTGACCACCTTGAGTTCCTTGGTGAAGTAGGCGCCCTTCCTCGGGATCTGCTCCACCCGGCCGACATTGAGCCAGGCGCGCTTGAAAATCGCCTCCCGCTCCTGCTCGTAGACCTCCGGGCTGATGGAGTCACGGTACGAAACGGGATCGGTACCGAGTTCGGGGTGGTGCTCCGTCCAACTGCCTTCGGTCGGCTTGGCGAAGCGCCTCACAACGACTCCTGTCCTAGCGGATGCGGTCGGGCCACAAGGCCGTGCGGCACCGACGTTATCGAGCCCCCCACAGTGTGTCAAGTAGTTGATACTGCGGTGGGCTGCGGACCGGGCGCCTCGGCGACAGGTCGTTGGCCTGCTCCGATTCTCGTCAGAACCGGTCAGCGGTGCGGCGTCGGTCAGCGGATGTAACGCGGCGGGCGATACGGGCCCGGGGGCGCCTCGGCGAGTTCGTTGGCTTCGGCGAGCAGTTCCCCGAGTTGAAGCGGGTACACGGTCTCGGCGTTGTCGGCGAGCTCGGCGATCATCGCCGCGTCACACCAGCGGTGTCCGTGCAGATACCGATGCTCGAGCGCGGTGCGTTGCGCCGGCGACGGCTCGAAACGGCCGGTGCGGTACACGAAGTAGAACTCCTGGCTGTTGATCACCGACCCGTTGAACCCGAATACCGCGCTGCGCCGCCAGATCGGCCCGATCAGCGCCTCGGAGTCCACCCGCAGCCCGGTCTCCTCGGCCAGTTCCCGCGCCGCCGCCGCGGCGAGGGGTTCACCGTCGCGGGGTTGGCCTCCCACGGTGAACCACCACCGCGGGGCGGTGTGACCGCCGGCGGGATCGGAGCCGCACAGCAACAGCACCGCGCCGTGTTCGTCGAGCAGCACCACCCGTGCCGAGGTGCGCGGGGCCAGCACGCCGTGATCGCCGTGGGCCACCGCCCCGGCTCGCTCGACGATCTCGAAGTAGCCCGGCAACGGTGCGGTGCCGGCCAGGCGCAGCGTGCGCACCAGGGGACGTTCGTGCAGCGCTCGGGTGTCGCGGACCGCGTCGTTGTGAAACCGGCGGGCCAACACCACCCGTGCCTCGGCGTCGGCCAACTCGGCCACCAACTCCGCCGGCAGCGATGCCGTGTCCACCAGCGCCAGCGACGCCGACAAATCGTTCTCGGCGGCCTCGCGGGTACTGCGCGGCGCCCGTTCGGCGACGTCGGCCAGCGCCGCCAGCCGCCGGCCCGGCGGCTGGCCGTGGTAGGCGTCGACCGCGACGGCACGGCTGACCACCGCACGGCGGGCCAGCGCCGCGTCGAGCGCCTGCCAGGACAGATCGCACCGCACATGCAGCCGGTTCAGCCGGGTCGCCGTCTGGTAGGCCCAGGCGCCGATCGCGACCAGCACCGCCACCGCGACGGCGACCCCCAGCAGCGCCCACGCCATCAGCCGGCCACCCGGACCCGGCCGCCCACCTGCGCCACCGTCTCGTAGACCCGCATGATCTGACTGGCGACCACCGACCAGTCGTAGCGCCCGACCGCCGCAGTACCGGCGGCGCTGTAGCCGGCCCGCCGGGCGTCGTCCTCGAGCATGCCCACCAGGCCCTCGGCGAGGGCGGCGCCGTCGTTGACCGGCACCAGCAGCCCGGCCCGGCCGTCCTGCAGGACCCGCCGGAACGCGTCGAGGTCACTGGCCACCACCGCCGTTCCGGCGGCCATCGCCTCGACCAGGACGATGCCGAAGCTCTCCCCGCCGGTGTTCGGTGCGCAGTACACGTCGGCGCTGCGCAACGCCGACGCCTTCTGGGCATCATCGACCTGGCCGAGAAACCGCAGGTGCGCGGCGAGCGACCCGGCCTCGGCGCGCAGGGCCTCCTCGTCACCGCGGCCGACGATGAGGATCTGCAGGTCGGGGAAGCGGCGCACCACCGTCGGCAGCGCGTCGAGCAGTACCGCCATGCCCTTGCGGGTTTCGTCGTAGCGGCCCAGAAACAGCACCGTCTTGCCGGCCCGCGGATACCCGGCCAGCGCGGGCGCGGTCGCGAACGCGGTCACGTCGACACCGTTGGGGATCTCCACGGCATCCGAGCCCAACGCCTCCATCTGCCAGCGCCGGGCCAGGTCGGACACCGCGATGCGCCCGACGATCTTCTCGTGCAGCGGCCGCAGGATGCCGCGCACCGCGTTCAGCGTCAGCGAGCGGGTGGTGGAGGTGTGGAAGGTGGCCACGATCGGCCCCTCGGCGATCAGCAGCGCCAGCATCGACAGGCTCGGCGCGTTCGGCTCGTGCAGGTGCAGCACGTCGAAGTCCCCGTCGACCAGCCAGCGTTTCACCCGGCGGTGACTGGCCGGGCCGAACCGCAGCCGGGCCACCGACCCGTTGTAGGGAATGGGCAGCGCCCGCCCGCCGGAGACGACGTAGTCGGGCAAGCGGTCGTGTTCTTGCGGCGACGACGGCGCCAGCACGCTCACCGTGTGCCCGCGCGCCCACAGCACCTCGGCCAGCTGCAGCACGTGCGCCTGCACCCCGCCGGGGACGTCGAAGGAATACGGGCAGACCATGCCGATGCGCATCAGGGCTGCTCCAGCGCCGCCCGACGGCTCTCCGGCAGGTCGGCCAGCCACTGGGGTTGCAGCATGTGCCAGTCGACCGGGTAGGCGGCGATGTTCAACGCGAACTGGTCGGCCAGCGCCTGAGTGAGGCCGCCCACGTCGGCGCCGGCGACGTCGAGGGCCGGGAATATCTCGAAGCCCCAGTCGGCGGGGCCCGGATTCCAGCAGTGCCCCGGCAGCAACGCCGCGCCGGTCTCCAACGCCAGTTTGGCCGGCCCGGCGGGCATCCGGGTCGGCTCCCCGAAGAAGCTCACCGGCACGCCGCGGCGGGTGAGGTCGCGTTCGGCCATCAGACACACCACCCGGTTGTCGCTGAGCCGCTCGGCGAGCACGTCGAACGGCGACCGCGCTCCACCGGTCAGCGGCAGCACCTCGAAGCCGAGGGTCTCGCGGTAGGCGATGAACCGCTCGTACAGCGACTCCGGTTGGAGACGTTCGGCCACGGTGGTGAAGGTGCCGTAGGTCTGGGCCAGCCACACCCCTCCCATGTCCCAGTTGCCGCTGTGCGGCACCGCGATCACCGCTCCGCGACCGGCCGCAAGCGCGGCGTCGAGGTTCCGGCGGCCGACCACGGTGTCATCGAGGCGACGGGCCAATCGCCGCTGGTTCATGCTCGGCAGGCGAAAAGCCTCCCGCCAATACCGGGCGTAGGAGGCCAGCGAAGCGCGCATCAGCGAGCCCGACACCTGCTCGGGGGCCACCTCGAGCACCCGGGCCAGGTTGCGGCGCAGTTGGTCCGGGCCGCCGCCACGCGCGGCGACGAGCGCGCCGAGGTCGAACATGTTGCGGGCGGCGAATTCCGGCATCGCACGCACCGCCATCCAGCCGGCCGCATACCCCCAGTCGCTGAGCTGCTCGGAACCCGGTACTCCCCTCACGGCGTCGTCGTCCCACCACCGGAGGCCAACGGCTCGGTCGCTCCCGGCGAGATGCGCACGGTGTGCAGCCGCTGGATGAACGTGACGATGCTGGTCACGGCGAGCAGCCACATCGCCACCGGCAGCGCCCACGGCTGCGCGAACACGGGCAGATCGGAGAGCCCGGCGCCGACCAACACGATGATCAGCCGCTCCGGGCGTTCGATGAATCCCCCGTCACCGCGCAGCCCGCTGGCCTCCGCACGCGCCTTGATGTAGGAGATCACCTGGGAGGTCACCAGGCAGATCAGGGCCGCCACGGTCAGTGCGGAGTCCCCCAGACCGAACGCCGCCCACCAGGCGAGTCCCCCGAAGACCGCACCGTCGCTGATCCGGTCGCACGCCGCGTCGAGTACCGCGCCGAAGCGGGTGCCGCCCCCGGTCTGGCGGGCCATCGCCCCGTCGAGCATGTCGAACATGACGAACAGCCAGATGACCAGCGTGCCGGCGAAAAGGTGCCCCACCGGGAACAGGGTCAGCGCGGCCAGCACGGTGGCGGCGGCCCCGATGATGGTGACCCCGTTGGGGGTGAACCCGAGCCGCAGCGCGACCCTGGCCACCGGGACGGTGACCGCACTGAAGGTCGCCCGCGACAGGAACCGCAGTCTGCTCACGGCTGTTTCACCCACTCCTCGGCCAACAACCGACGGGTCTCCCGCAGCAGTTGCGGCATCACCTTGGAGTCGCCGATCACGGTGATGAAGTTGGCGTCCCCGCCCCAACGGGGCACCACATGCACGTGCAGGTGTTCGGAGAGCGATCCGCCGGCCGCCGCCCCCAGGTTCAACCCGACGTTGAACCCGTCGGGGCGCGAGACCCGTTTGATCACCCGGATCGCCTTCTGGATGAACGCCATCAACTCGGTGGTCTCCACCGCGGTCAGCTCCTCGAGCTCGGAGACCTGCCGGTAGGGCACCACCATCAGATGACCCGCGTTGTACGGGTAGAGGTTGAGCACCGCGTAGACCAACTCGCCGCGCGCGACCATCAGCCCCTGTTCATCGTCCATCCGGGGGATCTCGGTGAACGGGTGCACCGGCGCGGCCTCGTCACGGTTGCGGGGCGCCTCGGCCAGGTAGGTCATCCGGTGCGGGGACCACAGCCGCTGCAGATGGTCGGGTTGACCGACCCCGGTATCGATCATCGACTCGTCCCTGCCCGAGGTCACCCGGAACCGCCGATGGTTACCAGCTTGGCGCTGGGAATCTCGTTGCGGCGCGCGGTAACCCAGGTGGCGATCGCGGCGATCGCCTCCTCTCGCGGTACCCCGTTGACCTGGGTGCGGTCGGTGAACCGGAAGCTCACCGCGTCGGCGGCCACATCCCGGTCGCCGGCCAACAACATGAACGGCACCCGCTGGTTGGTGTGGTTGACGATCTTCTTCGCCATCCGGTCGTCACTGACGTCGACCTCGGCACGAATGCCCTGCTGTTTGAGCTGCGCCACCACCTCGTCCAGATACCGCCGGTGGTCGTCGGCGACCGGGATCGCCACGACCTGCACCGGCGCCAGCCAGGCGGGGAACGCGCCGGCGTAATGCTCGGTGAGCACACCGAAGAACCGTTCGATGGATCCGAACAGCGCCCGGTGGATCAGCACCGGCCGTTGCCGGCTGCCGTCGGCGGCGGTGTACTCCAGCTCGAAGCGGTCCGGCATGTTGAAGTCGAGTTGGATGGTCGACATCTGCCAGCTACGACCGAGCGCGTCGTTGACCTGCACCGAGATCTTCGGGCCGTAGAACGCCGCACCCCCGGGGTCGGGGACCAGATCCAGGCCGGAGGCCTCGGCGACGGCGCGCAGCGTCTCGGTGGCCTGCTCCCAGTCGTCTTCGGCGCCGACGTATTTCTCCGGATCCCTGGTGGACAGCTCCAGGTAGTAGTCGTCGAGGCCGTAGTCGGCGAGCAGGTCGAGCACGAACCGCAGCAGCGCCGCCAACTCGGCACCCATCTGTTCGCGGGTGGTGTAGATGTGCGCGTCGTCCTGGGTCATCCCCCGCACCCGGGTCAGACCGTGCACCACACCGGATTTCTCGTAGCGGTAGACCGAACCGAACTCGAACAGCCGCAACGGCAGTTCGCGAGAGGAACGGCCCCGCGACCGGAAGATCAGATGGTGCATGGGGCAGTTCATCGGTTTGAGGTAGTAGTCCTGCCCGGGTTTGCGCAGCTGCCCGTCGGCGTCGTATTCGGCGTCGATGTGCATCGGCGGGTACATACCCTCGCGGTACCACTGCAAGTGACCGGAGGTCTCATACAGCTGCGCCTTGGTGATGTGCGGCGTGGTGACGAACTCGTAGCCGGCCTCGATGTGTTTACGCCGCGAATAGTCCTCCATCTCGCGACGGACGATGCCGCCCTTGGGGTGAAACACCGGCAGGCCTGAGCCGATCTCGTCGGGGAAGCTGAACAGGTCGAGCTCCACCCCCAGTTTGCGGTGGTCGCGACGCTGCGCCTCCTCGATGAGCTCCAGATGACGGTCGAGGGCCTCCTGCGATTCCCAGGCGGTGCCGTAGATCCGCTGCAGGCTGGCGTTGGCCTGGTTGCCCCGCCAGTACGCCGCGGAGCTACGGGTGAGTGCGAACGCCGGGATGTACTTGGTGGTCGGGATGTGCGGGCCGCGGCACAGATCGCCCCACAGCCGTTCACGGCTGCGGGGATTCAAGTTGTCGTAGGCGCTCAGTTCGTCGCCGCCGACCTCCATGATCTCGGCGTCACCGGATTTGTCGTCGACGAGTTCGAGCTTGTAGGGCTCGGCGGCGAGTTCGGCGCGGGCCTGGTCCTTGGACTCATAGACCCGCCGGGAGAACAACTGCCCCTCTTTGATGATCTGGCGCATCCGCTTCTCGAGCGCGGCGAGATCGTCCGGGGTGAACGCGTAGTCGGCGACGTCGAAGTCGTAGTAGAAGCCGTCGGTGATCGGAGGGCCGATGCCCAGTTTGGCGTCCGGGTAGAGGTCCTGGACGGCCTGGGCGAGCACGTGGGCGCAGGAGTGGCGGATCACACTGCGGCCGTCCTCGGTATCGGCAGCGATCGGGGTGACCTCGACGTCGCCGTCGGGCACCCAACTGAGGTCGCGCAGGGCGCCGTCGGCGTCGGCCACCACCACGATCGCGTCGGGGGCACCGCGGCCGGGCAGCCCGGCTTCGCGCACGGCCGCCCCCGCGGTGGTCCCGGCGAGCACCCGGATCGGGGCTGCCGGACGGTCGTAGGCGGGGGCGCTCATGAGCTGGTCTCCCTGGGTGTCGGGGCGCGGGCTGGCGGTCGAAACGGTCGCGACCATGCTATCGGGGCGGCCGTCGGGCACGCGGCCAAGGCTGCTCCCCCGTCGCCGTCGGTGCACCATCGGTGCACGAAACGCCGCCCTGGGCCGTCACCGGCAGGCACTGCCGCCGCGGTGCGCACGGCCGGGCTACGGCTGGCCGGGGTTGAGACGCACGAACAGCGCGCGGGCTTCGGTCAGAACCGCGTCGCCGTGGCAGAGCCGGCCGGACACGAAGGTCTTGCGCCCGTCGATTTCGTCGAGGCCGGCATCGACCTGCAGATCGGTGCCGATCGGGACGATCCGGCGGTAGTCCAGGTGCAAAAACGCCGTGCGTTGGTAGCGGTTTTGCGTCAGCACGGCGGCGGTCATCCCCAGCAGCGAGTCGAACAGCAGCCCCAGCGCGCCGCCGTGCACCGCACCGTTGCGCCCCAGGTGGTACCGGGCGAACCGGGCCGTGCCCCTGACCCGGTCGCCGACGGTGCGGGTCGTCAACGGCACCGCCAGCAGGTTGCCGCGGTTGGGCAGATCCATCCGACGCCCCGACGGCGCCGCCCATTCGTCGGCGTCGAACGGGGCCAGCAACGCCGACACCTGCTCGATCAAACCGGCGGCGCGGGTGATCACCGTGTCGGGGGCGTCGACGGCGCGGGCGTGATCCTGCAGGGTGCGCACCGCCTCGATGAAGCGCCCGTAGTCCGGGCCGCCCTTGTCGGTCGGTTCCGGCGGGTTGAAGCCGCCGCCCGGGTGTCGCTGATGCTGGTCTGCCACCTGGTCACCGTAGGCGTCGCCGGTGGCACGCGCGCATCAGGCCGCGCCGTGCCAGAGTGAGAGGATGGATCTGCGTGCGCTGACGACCGCGCCGTTCACCTACCCGCAGGTGGGCGCGACCGCCGACGACACCTTGCCCGAGGGCTATCACCACATCGACGCGGCGCATCGCATCGGCACCGGGCGGCGCCGCTTCGAGCAGGCCGGTGAGGCGGTGCTGCGCTACGGCATGCAACGCGGCGCGGGTCTGAAGGTCAGCGCCAGCAGCCCGATCGCCGCCCCCGGTGCGGTGGTGGTCGTCCACCTGGGCCCGATCGCGGCGCCGTGCCGGATCATCTACGTCGTCGAGGAGCAGAACCGTCGCGGGTTCGGCTACGGGACGCTGTCCGGGCACCCGGAGTCCGGGGAGGAATTGTTCTCGGTGCAATACGACCCGGACCGCGACGCGGTCCACGCCGTGGTCCGGGCGTTCTCCCGGCCCGCGACGTGGTGGAGCAAGGCCGGCCATCCGATCACGTCGCTGGCCCAACGGATCGTCACCAGGCGCTACCTGCGCGCGGTGTGACCGCCGTGCACCGCCTGAGCGAGACGGGCCAGCGTGATCGCGGCAACCATCAGGCCGAAGTCGCGCAGCGCGACGTCGTAGTAGCCCGAGAGGGTGAGAAGGTCGACGATGATGCCGGCCAGCCAGGCCGCGACCACCCAGGCGCCGATGCGCGGGGCGACCGCGACGAGCACCCCGGCGACGATCTCGATGACCCCGATCAGGTACATGCCCTGGTCGGCATTGCCGGGCAGGACGCCATCAATCCAGGGGGCGAGGTACTTGCCCCAGTGGTTGGTGACGGTGTCGCCGGGCACGTACGGCAGGAAGTTGAAGAACTTGTCCAGACCGAACAGGATCGGTGCCACCGTGAATAGGGTGCGGAGCAGGAAGAACGCCTCGAACAGCGGATCTTTGATCCGCTCGGCGAGGCTCGATGTGGTGGTGAGGTGGTTGGTCGTCATGGCAAACCCCAATCTCTAAAGAAGAATATCTTTAATGTTAGAACGCATTAGACTGTAACAGCAAGGCTTGTATCCGATAGACATTGGGGCGTCATGCCAGATCAGGATGGGTTGGCCCGGGACGCGGCCGGAATCGGGGCGCTCGCCGATCCGCTGCGCCGGCGGCTGTACGCGTTCGTCTGCGCGCAACCGGGACCGGTCAGCCGCGACCAGGCGGCCGACGCCGTCGGGGTGGCCCGCCACCAGGCGAAGTTTCACCTGGATCGGCTCGAGGCCGAGGGTCTGCTGGAGAGCAGCTATGCCCGGCTGACCGGGCGCACCGGCCCGGGCGCAGGGCGCCCGGCCAAGCTCTACCGCCGGTCCGCGCGCGACATCGCGATCAGCCTGCCGCACCGCGAATACCGGCTGGCCGGGGAATTGATGGCCACCGCGATCGCCGAATCCGCGGCGACCGGGGCGCCGGTGCGTGCGGTGCTCGACCGGGTCGCCACCGACTACGGGCGCCGGATCGGGGCGCGGGCTGCCGGCGCGCAGCCGCCGCAGACCGGCCGGGGGGCGCTGGCGGCGGCGTTGGCGGTGCTCGCCGAGCACGGCTACGAACCGTGCGATGCCACCGCCGCGCCGGTCTCCGTCGAGCAGGCCGAACCCGGCGAGGTCGTGTTGGCGAACTGCCCGTTTCACGCCCTGGCGCAGAGCCAGACCGAACTGGCGTGCGGCATGAATTACGCCCTGATCCAAGGGCTGGCGGAGATGTTCACCCCGGTCGCGCCGCGCACCCGGCTCTGCCCGGGCGACCAACGCTGCTGCGTGGTGCTCGCCCCGGCCGAGATGCGCTGAGCCCTCCCCGGGGGGCTACTCGGGGTGTTTGGCGCTCAACGCGACGGTGAGCAGCACCGCGGAGTCCTCGAACGCCGTCAGCCCGTGCCGCTGGGGCGGGATCGTGACGTAGTCGCCGGCCGCGCCCTCCCAGGTGCTCTCACCGACGGTCAACGCGACACGGCCGGTCAGGACCTGCAGCGTGGCCTCCCCCGGGCTGTCGTGTTCGGCCAGTTCCTCCCCGCCGCGCAACGCCACCAGGGTCTGCCGCAACCCGTGGGCATGGCCGCCGTGGACGGTCGTCGCGGCGCGCCCGGCCCGCGAGTCGCGTGCCTCGGCGATCTTCTCGGCGGCCAGCGTGGTCAGCGACAGCGATTCCATCAACGCATCCTTTGGGTCGGTGGGGACGATCAGCCGGCCAGCAGGAGCGCCCCGGCGGTCAGCAACGCGGTCAGCTTAATCAACTCCAGCGCGACGTAGACGTAATGCACGCGCGAACGCGGCCCGTCGTAGCCGGCCAACACCCGATCGGACCGCTTGTTGAGCCGGGGACGCACCACGGCCAACTGCACGACCAGCATCGCCAGCGCCACCGCGAACGCCGCGATGACCAGCGGGCGGGGCGGGGAGACGATCACAAGGATCGCCAGCAGTCCGGCGAAGATGCCCTCCACGGTGTTCAGCGCGCGAAACACCAACCGCCCGATGCCCAACCCGATCTGCAGCGTCACGTTCGGGGCACGGAATTTCAGGGGCGCCTCGATGAACGCGATCCCGGCGACCATGCCCACCCAGACGAACGTGATCGCGATGGCGACCGCGGTGCCGCTGCTCACGTCACGGCCCCGTCGGCGGCGGCGTCTGCCGAGCGCGCGGCGGCCCGGCTCAGATGCGCCAGGCACATGTCCGGCTCGGCGAACGCATCGAGGCGATTGATCGCCACCGGCGCGTCCCAGGTCTCCAACGCACCCTCCATCAGGCCCAGGTGGATCGGGCAGACCACCTCCGGATCGGCCTCGGCGAGTTCGAGAAACGGGCAGTGCCGCAGACCGACCTGCTTCTGACCGCCGGCCTCACGGCGCTCGGGCGCGAAGCCGAGCTCGTCGAGCATCTCGACCAGCCGCTCGATCGACTCCTCGGCGCCGGGGGGCGCCGCGCCGGGTTTGGCCGGACGCAGCCGCCGGCCCCATTCCCGCCCGGCCGCCAGCGCCTTGGCCCCCGGGTTGGCGTCGGCGGCGAAACCGATGGTCAAGATCTCGGCCAGCACCCGGTAACGCCGTGGCCCGCCGCGGTCCATCTGCCGGACCGCCTGCACCATCACCGGGGGCCGACCGGGCCCGTGGTGGGCGGCCTTGACCCGTTCGACCCGCCCGTCGCTGATCAGCGTCGCCAGATGGAAGCGCACGGTGTTGGGGTGCACCCGCAACTGCTGGGCGATCGCGGCGATGCTCAACGGCCCGTTGGCGGCCTTCAACGCCCGCCACACGTCGAGGCGGCGGCCCGTCAGTTCCCCCGGCGACACGGCGATTGAGCTCACTCCCCCTGTTTGGGCAAGCTCGCGACCAGTGGGGTGTCGACCCCCAGCGGACCGAGTTTGGCGGCCCCCCCGGGCGAGCCCAGCGGTTCGTCGCGGCCGGGAAGCGTCTCGGAGAAGAAGTCGGCGTTGTCGTCTTGATACGGATGCAGATCCTCGGGAAGATCGTCTTCGTAGTAGATTGCCTCTACGGGGCAGACCGGCTCGCAGGCACCGCAGTCGACACACTCGTCTGGGTGGATGTAGAGGGCTCGGCCTCCCTCGTAGATGCAGTCGACCGGGCACTCATCGACACAGGCCCGGTCCATGACATCTACACACGGTTTCCCGATCACATAAGTCATGCGCTAGAGTTTACACAAGCGTTTTTGTGGAAACCAGGAAGGCGAGCCTAGCCATGGTCGACGACGAACTTGACGTCCGTGACCTGCGTAAATCTGACCGAGACCGCCGTGTTTTCGCCGCTTTCGCGGCCCTCGCCGTCGATGAATCGGTCGTTGTGGTCGACGACGGCGACCCTCAGCGGCTGCGCGAACAGTTCGACGCCGACTATCCGGGCAGCGTCGGATGGGAGCAGCTCGACGACGGTGCCGGGCCCTACCGCATCAGGATCACCAAGCGCACCGCGACGCCGCTGCCGCGGGTGTTGGTCAACACCGACGACGTCGCCTCCGCGCAGCCGGAGGCCGGCGGCAACCTGTGGAAGCTCGACCTGCGCGAGCGCGGGCTGGACTCCAACATCATCGCCTTGCCGCCGCACGGGGGCATCGGCGCCCACACCGGCGCCGAAGTCGACGTGTTGGTGCATGTGCTCGCCGGAAGTGGCACCTTGACCACCGAGCAGACCACCGTGGCCCTGCGCCCCGGTGCGCTGCTGTGGATGCCGCGGCGGTCCCGTCGCGCAATCGACGCCGGCCCGGACGGGCTGCGTTATCTGACCGTGCATCAGCACCGCGAGATCAGCGGGCTGATGCCTACCGTGAGGCAGGCTGTCTAAATGACCGAGATCGACAACGTCCCCCCCTCCGACCCCCAGCTGCCCGGCTCGGAGCGCGACGCCGAACACGCGCAGGGCCACTGGCTGTTGGCCCGGTTGGGCAAAAAGGTGCTGCGCCCGGGCGGCATCGAACTGACCCGATCGCTGCTGCGGCGCGCCGAACTGCACGACTCCGACGTCTTGGAGTTGGCCCCCGGGATGGGGCGCACCGCCACCGAGATCATCGCCGCCAAACCGCGCTCCTATGTCGGTGCCGAGCAGAACGCCGACGCCGCCCGCCTGGTCACCGAGATCGTGGCGCCCGCACACGGTGAGGTGCGCGTGGCCGACGCCGAGGACACCGGCCTGCCCGACGCCAGCCGCGACGTCGTCGTCGGCGAGGCGATGCTGACCATGCAGGGCGAGAAGTCCAAGAACGCCATCGTCGCCGAGGCGGCCCGGGTGCTACGACCGGGTGGGCGCTACGCCATCCACGAGTTGGCGTTGACCCCCGACACTCTCGACGAGAGCGTGAAAAACGAGGTGCAGCAGGCGCTGGCCCGGTCGATCAAGGTCAACGCCCGGCCGCTGACGATCGCCGAGTGGTCCACGCTGCTCAACAAGCACGGCCTGGTCGTCGACGAGGTGGAGACCGCACCGATGGCGCTGCTGCAGCCGCGTCGGCTGCTCTCCGACGAGGGCCTGTTCGGTGTGTTGCGGTTCGTCAAAAACCTGCTGACCCAGCACGATGCGCGGCGCCGGGTGCTGACGATGCGCGGCGTATTCCGCAAGTACAACCGCCAGATGACCGCCATCGCGATCGTGGCGCACAAACCGGCCGCGAACTGATCCGGGGACCCCACCATGTCCGATCGCTACGCCGATTTTCCCACCCTGCGATTGGAGTACGCCGACGATGGTGTGCTGCAGCTGATCCTGGATGCGCCGGGGCTCAACTCGGTCGGCCCGCGCATGCACCGCGATCTGGCCGACGTGTGGCCGGTGATCGACCGTGACCCGCAGGTCCGCGCCGTCGTGGTGCGCGGGGCGGGTACGGCGTTCTCCGCCGGCGGCAGCTTCGAGCTGATCGAGGAGACCATCGGCGATTACGACGGCCGGGTGCGGATCATGCGTGAGGCCCGGGACCTGGTGTTCAACCTGATCAACTTCTCCAAGCCGCTCGTCTCGGCGATCCGCGGGCCGGCGGTCGGGGCGGGTCTGGTGGTGGCGCTGCTGGCCGACATCTCGGTGGCCGGGCGCAGTGCCAAGATCATCGACGGGCACACCAAGCTGGGGGTCGCCGCCGGCGACCACGCCGCCATCTGTTGGCCGCTTCTGGTCGGGATGGCCAAGGCCAAGTACTACCTGTTGACCTGCGAGCCGTTGCGAGGCGCGGAGGCCGAGCGTATCGGGTTGGTCTCCACCTGCGTCGACGACGACGACGTGCTCGACACCGCCAACCGGATCGCGACGAACCTGGCCACCGGGGCCCAGCACGCGATCCGCTGGACCAAACACAGCCTCAACCACTGGTACCGCATGTTCGGGCCGGTGTTCGAGACGTCGATGGGGTTGGAGTTCTTGTCGTTCAGCGGTCCCGACGTCCACGAGGGCCTGGCCGCGGTGCGCGAGAAACGGCCGCCGCGCTTCGGCGCCACTCCCCCGGATTTCACCGCGCCGTAGCTTCGCCGCAGCCGCGCGGATCCGCCGTGCTAAGCCGATTCGGCCGGCAGCGGCGGCGGCGGGGGCGGCGGGGGCCCGGGGGCGTCCAACCCGATCTTGTCGCCGGGCTCGACGTGGGGGCACAGGTGGCGCAGCGCGGGGCCGATGGCCTCTCCCTGCCAGCCGCTGGCCCGATAGTGCTCGAGGTCGATGCCGTCGCGTTTGGCCCGGCAGATCGTGTAGCCCAGATCCAGGCTGAGCCGGTCGTTCCAGGTGATGATCGGCACCAACGGCACCGCCTGGTGGAACTCGTCGAGGAACGCCCGCTCGGCGGCGGGGTCGCCGGCCTGCGCCGTCGGCGCGCCCACCAGGGCTGCGGACACCAGCGCCACGCCGACCGCGGCAAGTGTGGACTTGATCATCACGGTCCTTCACTGTCGGAGAGCCTGCGAAAACCTTGGCACATTTTCGGCCCGAATGGGACCGGAAGCGCCGGGGTGACCGCCGCTGACGCCGTCGCGTGCGGCGCGGCGCGGCCCGCGTGCCACACTGAACGCCATGGCCAACCCGCTCAGCCACCACGTGTCCACCGTGTTCGACCAGGTCGCCCGGGTCTATGACTTCCCCCTGCTTCAGCGGCTCGCCTACCAGCCGGTTCAAGACGCCGTGCTGGCCCGGTTGCGGGCCGCGGGCTCGCGGCGCATCGTCGACGTCGGGTGCGGCACCGGGATTCTGAGCACCCGCATCGCCGAGGAGTTGACGCCGGCCGCCGTCTACGGCTGCGACATGTCCGAGGGCATGCTCGACAAAGCCCGCGCCCGCTCGACCGCGGTGCAGTGGATGCGGACCCCGGCCGAGACGATGCCGTTCGACGACGCCTCGATCGACGCGGTGATCTCGACCAACGCGTTCCATTTCTTCGATCAACCGGCCGCGGTCGCCGAGTTCCACCGGGTGCTGGCCCCCGGCGGGCTGATGATCATCGGCGTGGTCAACCCGGTCAGCACCGGGCGCCGCCTGCTGTTGTGGGTCGGCACCGGCGGCGGCTCGGTGGGCAAGTTCCCCACCCCCGACGAGATGCGCATCCTGGCCACCCGGGCGGGGTTCTCCTCGGTGACCCACCACACGGTGCGCGGCTGGACCGGCGAGGGGCTGACCATCGCCGCCAAGTAGCGGCGGCGACCGCCGGGCCCGCGCCGCCCTCTGATGTACTGCGGAGATGGCTACCACGACCTGGACCCTGCACGCCGACGACGACCCGGCGAACGCCCTGACCCTGCGCACCGGGGTCACCGGACGCGCCGCCCGGATGGGTCACCGGCTGACCCTCGCGGTGACCTCCTGGCGGGTGACCGTCGACTGGGACGGCGAGCATCCGGTGGCGGCGGCGCTGGTCGTCGACGTCGACTCCCTCGCGGTGCGCTCCGGGGAGGGCGGGCTGACCCCGCTGTCGGGTCCGGAGAAGGCGCTGGTGCGCACCAACGCCTTAAAGACGCTGAACGCCAAGAAGTTTCCCACCGTCGAATTTCACGCCGAGGCGATCACCGCCGGTGACGGCGGCTACACGCTGCGCGGCCCGCTGAGCGTGCACGGGGTGAGCCGGTCGATCGAGGTCGCCCTGACCGTCACCGACGAGGGTGACCACTGGCGGTTGGGGACCCGCAGCGAGGTGTCGCAGGCGGCGCACCACATCAAGCCGTATTCGATGGCGATGGGCGCGATGCGCGTCGCCGACGCGGTGGGCGTGGAGTTCGCCGCACGCCGGCCCAAGGGCTGACGGGCGGATGCGTTGCCGGCGGCACGGACCGGTTACCGTCGTGCGCTGTGATCGTGTTGCTGCCGCCGTCGGAGACCAAACACCCCGGCGGTGACGGCCCGCCGCTGGCGCTGGATTCCCTGGGTACGCCCGCACTGACCCCACTGCGCCGCGAACTGCTCGACGACGTGGTCGCGTTGGCCGCCGATCGCGACGCCAGCCGGCGGGCGTTGGGCCTGTCGACCCGCCAGGACGGCGAGATCGACCGCAACGCGGTGCTGCGCAGCGCCCCGACGCTGCCGGCGCTGCACCGCTACACCGGGGTGCTCTACGACGCGCTGGATGTGGGGTCGCTGCGCGGGGCCGCCGCCGCACGCGCGCACGCTCGACTCGCGGTCGTCTCGGCGCTGTTCGGGTTGCTGCGCGGCGACGACGCGGTGCCGGCCTACCGGCTGTCGGCGGGCTCGAGGCTGCCGGGACGGCCCACGCTGGCGGCCCGGTGGCGGCCGGTGTTGGAGCCGGTGCTCGCCGGACTCGCCGAGCGGCACCTGATCGTGGAGCTGCGCTCGGGCCCGTATGCGGCGCTGGCCCAGGTTCCCGGCGCGCTGCTCAGCGAGGGCGCAGACGGTCGACGGGTGGCGGTCAGCCACGCCAACAAGGCCCACAAGGGCCGGTTGGCGCGGGCGCTGGCCACCACACGTGCCGAGCCGACCGACGCCGCCGCGGTGGCCGCCGTCGCGCGCCGCGCCGGGCTGCGGGTCGAGCTTCGCGGCACCGAACTCCGCGTGCTGGTGCCCGGCTGAGCTCGCCGGTGCCGACGATCCCGGACCGGGCGTGCTCAGCCGAGGTGGAACACCACCTCCAGCGCCAGGAAGGCGAAGACCAGCGCCCCCATGATCACCGTGACGGCTGCGATCACCACTACCGGATCTTTGACGTTCATGACCCATGACGCTATCGCCGGAAAAGCCGGTATTGAATCGAAGCATGGTGGTAATCACCGTTTTTGAACAATGTGAGCGCCGCCACGCGACGTCAACGGCACCGGGCGCCCGGCGCGGTGGGCGTCGGATCCGGACCGACCCCGTCGGGCGACTCGCGCGGATCAACAGGAGCACTCCTGCGGCCATGAGTCACCCGGGTGGCCGGTGATTGGACGGAGGCGGGGTCGGCCCGTCGCGGTTCAGACCGCGGCAACGGTTCACCGATCCCGACCGCTGGTGCGGTACGTTCAGTGGTCAGTACACGGGGTGCCGGGCGTCGCGGCGGAGATCACCCCCGTTGAACCTGCTCCGGTTCGTACCGGCGCCGGGATCGCCTGGGTGCTCTGCCGATCCGGTCGCAGGTCAGCCTTTCTCCGGTGTGTCGGCTCTTGCGCTGCTACGTGGCGGCTCCCCACGTCGCCGTGAAGGGAAGGGAACCCGCCCGTGACGACAAGACACGAAGGCCAGCAGGCCACCCCCACGCCGGCGCCGGATATCGGCGAACAGGTGGCGGTGGTGACCGGGGGTGGTCGCGGTCTGGGCCGCAGCATCGTCTCGGCATTCCTCCGGCAGGACGCACGGGTGGTCATCAACTATCACCGCAGCCGTGCGGCCGCTGAGGGTCTCGCCGCTGAGTTCCCCGGCCGGGCCATCGCCGTGCCGGCCGACGTGCGCGACCGCGATCAGGTCGACGCGCTGTTCGCGCGAGCGCACCGGGCGTTCGGCAGGCCGGTGACAACGGTGGTCAACAACGCGCTGGTCGACTTCTCTTTCGATGGTGAAGCCCGACCGAAGGCCGACCGGATCGCCTACCGGGCGTTCTCCGATCAGTTCGCCGGCAGCGTGCAGGGTGCACTCAACGTCATCCAGGCGGCGCTGCCCCATTTCGCGGAGTTCGGGTCGGGACGGGTGATCAACGTCGGCACCAACCTGTTTCAACATCCCGTGGTGCCGTATCACGACTACACCGCGGCGAAGGCAGCGCTGTTGTCTTTGACACGCACCTTCGCCGCCGAGCTGGGTCCCAGCGGGGTGCGGGTGAACATGGTCAGCGGCGGCCTGCTGCGGACAACGGATGCCAGCGCCGTGACTCCCGAACCGGTTTTCGACGCGATCGCGGCGAGCACACCGTTGGGATCGGTGACCACACCGGCGGAGTTCGCGGACGCGGTGATGTTCTTCGCCTCCCCCTGGTCGCGGGCGGTCACCGGCCAGAACCTGGTGGTTGACGGTGGACTGGTGAAAAGTTGACGGCGCCAAAATCATCCGCCAGGCCCATTCGGCTCAACCTGTTCGCGTTCGCCTGCGGGCATCATGCGGCTGCCTGGCGCAGCCCGGACTCGAGCGTGGATCGGCTCGGCGACATCGCCTACTGGGAGCAGTTGGCCGGCATCGCCGAACGAGGAAAGCTCGACGCGATCTTCCTCGCCGACGGACAGTCGGCCGGGCTCGGCGCCGTCGGCAGCGGACCGCTGTGGTTCCTGGAACCGCTGACCACCCTGGCCGCGATCGCGCGAGCCACCGAAAACATCGGCCTGGTCACAACCGTGTCGAGCACCTTCTGGACCCCGTTCCACGCGGCCCGATTGCTGGCCAGCCTCGATCACATCTCCCGGGGTCGGGTCGGCGTGAACGTGGTGACCTCGATGACCGACGACGAGGCCCGCAACCACAGCATGGAGCGTCTGCCCGACCACGAGCAGCGCTACCAAAGGGCTGAGGAGTTCATCGAAGTCCTGCTGCGACTGTGGGATTCGTGGCCGGCGGATGCGATCGTCGCCGATCCGGCGAGCACCTACATCGATGAGTCGCGACTGCGCGCGGTGGAGCACCTCGGAAACTGGTTCTCCGTCGGCGGCCCGCTGAACGTTCCGCAGTCACCGCAAGGCCGGCCGGCACTGTTCCAGGCCGGCGCATCACAGCCCGGCCGGGCACTGGCAGCCCGCTACGCCGACGGCATCTACGCGGTCGCCTGGGACAGCGAAACCGCGCGCGATTACCGCAACGACGTCCTGGCCCGCGCCGCAGCGCTGGGCCGAGACCCCTCGCAGATCGCGATCATGCCGGGGCTGGTCACCTACGTGGCGTCCACCGAAAGCGAAGCCAAACAACGACAGCGTGAACTCAACGACCTTCTTCCGATTCAGGATTCGCTGGATCAGCTGTCCTTCTTCGTCGGGGTCGACACCTCAGGTTGGGATCTCGACGCCCCGGTCCCCCCGCTGGCACCGCTGGAGGAGTTCTCCGGGCCCAAGGGCCGGTATGCGACCGTGCTGAGAATCATCGAGACCGCCCGGCCCACCGTGCGGGAGCTGCTCGGGTTCCTCGCCGCCGGCGGCGGGCACGCCACCTTCATCGGCACCCCGCACGGCATCGCCGACGAGATCGAACGCTGGGTCGACACCGGCGCCGCCGACGGCTTCAACCTGATGCCGCCGACACTGCCCTCGGGCATCGAGGACTTCGTCGACCACGTCGTGCCGGAGCTGCAACGCCGCGGCCGATTCCGCCGCGACTACGCACAGCGAACGCTGCGCGCACGCCTGGGTGGGCGCTAACCTCGACTCCATGGCCCCCGAGGTCGGTCGACTGGACCCGGCAGTGTTGCGCTCCTCGGTCCACCTGATGCGCAGCATGGCGACGGACCGCCTGTCGACGGTCGACGTCGCCGAGCACACCGGCTACAGCCCCTGCCATTTCATCCGCATGTTCTCGACGAGCGTGGGAATCTCGCCCGGCTTGTACCTCACCGCTCTGCGCATCGATGCGGCCAAACGCCGCCTGTTGGCGGACAGCACCCCGGTCATCGACGTGGCGGCATCCGTCGGATATGACTCGCTGTCCAGTTTCACCCGGCGTTTCCGGACCATGGTCGGTACCTCCCCGGGCGCGTTCCGGGCGCTGGCCGACACCGTCGCCGAGAGCAGTATCGCGCCGTTCGCACTCGGCGACGCACGCCAGCCGGTCGTTCGGGTGCGCCCGCGGATCCCGGGCCGGCTGCGGCCGGGCCGAGCGGTCGCGCTGTGGATCGGCTGGTTTCCCAAACCGGCACCCATCGGGCTACCCGCGTCCGGGGTCTTGACGACCTCGGACGCCGACGTGGCCCTCCCTCTGAGTCCGGGAAACCCGTGGCTGTTGTCGTGTGCGGTCTCGGCGCACGCCGGCGCGGAGGAGCAACTCGCACCGGCGCGGCCGTTGGTGGCCGGCTTCCCCGGCCCACTGACCGGCCCGACCACGGTGGACCTGCACTATCGCCAAGCCACCGACCTCGATCTTCCCCTGCTGAGCGCTCTGCCGGCCCTGAGTCGGCCCGGGTGATCTCCGCAATTTTGGACAAACCTCGACAGGCCGCCCGCCGGTAGCGTCGATCACGGCATGTATCCCGGCATGAAGGAGCCCCGATGGCTGTCCGCCTCCGTCCCTACCTCGCGTTCGCCGACAACGGTGCGGAGGTCATGGCGTACTACGCCGATGTTTTCGGCGGATCACTGAACATGGTGAAATACGGTGATTTTCCGATGGAGCTGCCGTTCACCCCGCCGGCGGATGCGCTGGCCCACGCCCACTTGGACAGCGGCGACGTCCAGATCACCGGCGGTGACGCGGGGATGTGTCAGGACCGGAGCCGGTCTTTGGCGAGCGACACCTACTCGTTTCTGCTGGAGGCCGATTCCCTCGGCGAGGCGAGCGCTCTCATCGACAAATTCACCTCCACCGGCGGCACCGTCACGATGCCGTTCGACAAGGCCCCCTGGGGCGACCACTACGGCCAGGTGACCGACAGATACGGCGTGCTCTGGGCGTTCAACGTCCCCGCCGCGAACACCTGAACGCTGCGGGATGTGTGGTGGTCCCGACTGGGATCGAACCAGTGACCTTCCGCGTGTGAGGCGGACGCTCTCCCGCTGAGCTACGAGACCGTTTCACCGAGGTGGAACGAGGTCGAAGGTTAGCACGAACCGACCGGCCACCCGAAAGCCGCAGCACCGTGGCGGTCGCACCCGCGCACCGTCGCCGTGGGGCGACACGCCGGCGGAAGCCCCGCCGGGGGATTTGTGCACCCCCGCTCGGGTGGACTAATGTCGTGCTTCGCGACGGGCGACGATCTCGACCGTGGCGCGCGGATGTAGCGCAGCTGGTAGCGCATCACCTTGCCAAGGTGAGGGTCGCGGGTTCGAATCCCGTCATCCGCTCGGAGGGTGCAACTGGCATCAACCCCAACGGTGGAGTGGCCGAGTGGTGAGGCAACGGCCTGCAAAGCCGTGCACACGGGTTCGATTCCCGTCTCCACCTCCACGTTCGTCTCCCGGCGCGATTAGCTCAGTGGGAGAGCGCTTCCCTGACACGGAAGAGGTCACTGGTTCAATCCCAGTATCGCGCACCACGGTTTACGCAGGTAAACCCCATTATTTGAAACTCGATACCGGGCGTGCACCACATACGCACCACATCGCGCCGATTGGGCAGCTTCTCCCACCAGAGAGAGAGCCCCATGACCACGAACACCCACCCCGTCGACTCCACCCGCCCCACGATGGGCGGCGGCATCCCCGACACGGACCTGGACCGGCTCATCGACGCCACCATTCCCAGCGCCGACGAGCCCTGGACGTGGGGTCGCGACCGCCGCGTCATCGCACGCTGGGCCGAAATCAGCGTCCAAGCAGGCATCGAACGCCACCCCGAGGGGTATATCGAACCCCTAATCATGGTCCAGCGGAACGGGCGGCTCGGGCGGGAAGACATCTTCGACGGCCCGCTCAGCCCCGCCGAGGCGCTGGAGCTCGCCCGAACGCTCATCGCCGCCGTCCATGAAGCCCAAGACGCTGTCGGGGGTGAGTGAAATGATGCGGGCAGGAATCGAGGCAGCCATGAAAACCCTGCTTGTCGCCATCATCGCCGGAATCGTCGCGGTGTCAGGTGCCGGTGCCGCACACGCCAACCCCAACGTGCCCTGGGTGGGCGGTTCGTGCGATGCCGGCGACCCCACCCAGGTTGTGATGACCCGATATCAGGGCAGCGTGTTCGTGTGCGTGCCGCCTGGGTTCTGGCATCGCACTGGTGGGATTCGGTAGGCGGCTTCGGGCGGTGGAGTTCTGGTACACACCTACAACTCCACCCACCCGAGATCTTCCAGGCGAGAAGGACTCCAGTAGTCCTTCTGCAAATTATGAATCTGTAGTCTTTGTTGGTGGAGTCGGTCGAGGGTGTAGGAGTGAGAGTTACCCCGTTCGGGCCTATCCACTTCGGTCACATTGTCACCCAAGTCCGTCCGTGTGCCCTGGCCCTGCTTGGTCACTTCCCGCAGCAACCGCGACATCTTCGGCAACAGTTGCCGACGATGCTGGACTCTCCAGCATCTTGCAGTTATGCGAATACGGCGCGGCCGGTGCGTCCGGCGCGGCGGGGGTTTTCTGTCGCACCCAGCAATGCCAGGGACACGGCGACCAGTGGGTAGATGGCGACGGTGGGGTCTCGGCGGTCCCATGCGAATCCACCAGCGTCACGGATGGGGCGTTTTCGTGCGCCTTGGACGGCTTCGGCGAGCCCCACGTGGCCGTCGTGGGTGAGGGTTCCGGCGGTGATGCGGTCGAGTGTCATGCCGCAGGCGCGGGCCATGTCGGCGGCGGTGGACAGTTTGAGGCGGACACGGCGGGCACGCAGCTCGGGTGCCATCGCCGATGCTGGGGATAGAGAGTCGATGATGACGGGGATGCGGCGTTCGGCGCGGCCCGCGACCCATTCGATAGCTAAGGCAGGGTCAGACCCGGCCCATACGATTTCGACGTGGGCGCTGGGGTCTTCGAGCCAGCAGCCGGCGACCGCGATTTCCCGCCCATGTGACATGTCTACGGCGAGGGCGTCGGGTTTGGTGTTCGCATCGGGGCCAACATCAACCAGGGCGGCCCACGCGGAGGGTTTGACGAGCGGCTGGTGGACGGTCACGGTCGGCCAGATACCGAGGGCTTCGCGACGAAACGAATCCTCCGACAGGGCTTTACGCATTCGGAGGATGGCGCGCGCCGTGGTGCGGTGCGGATATGAGGGGTTGGCGGTCGGCCACTGTTTACGGTCGTCGAGGCGTGCGTCGGGTTCCGCGGCAATCTCAACGTAGGCGACATCGGCGCCTTCGCCGGCGAGGGCTTCGGCGCGAAGCATCGTGAACACTTCGCCGGGGTCGGCGGGTTTCGGGGGTGTGCCGGCGAGCATGACGAGTGGGTTTGCGGCGGCGTTCGTCGCCGGCAGCATGTCATCAAGGGCGGCTTCGGACAGGATTTGTGCCTCGTCGAAGATAAGCACCCCAACGTCGGCGAATCCGCGACCAAACCCGCGCTCACGGGCACCGAACAAAATCCGGGAGCCGTTGGTGAAGCGGACCGCTTCGTCGCCGCGGGCATGAACGACGCGCTCGATGTGGGGGGCGACGCGTTTTAGTGCAGCGAACCCGGCCATCGCGCGATACGTTTCGCCGGCGGTCCGTGACCGGTGGGATGTCCAAATCACGGTGGTGCCGGGATGCGCCAAACAGAGGGCGAACGCGATACCGCCGAGCAGGTGGGTTTTGCCGGTCTGCCTAGACACGGACAGCGCGGTGAGATCCGCAGAATAGAGGCCGTCACGGCCCTTCCCGAGCGCGAGTTTTCCGAGCTCGGCTTGCCAGTCATCGAACTGTATGTCGAGTTCGGCGCAGAGCGCGGCGACCGCCGGCCAACCCGTCGACACAATCCCCTCCGGCGCCACCACATGGCGTGCAACCCCATCAAGGTCCGGTTCGGTGAACGGCAAATCAGGGGTTGCCGCCGCCACCGACAACTCGCGGTAGCCGTGCTGGTCGCGCCAGGCGCGGCCCGCCTCAAGCCACCGCCTGTAAGCGGCCCGCGCAGCCGTCTCAGACCCCCCAGGCCGCTCGAAAACCGCCAACGCTTCCGGGAACACCGCATCAACCGGGGCGGGCGGCTCCACCCGCCTACGAACCGCCACCCGAACCACCTTCAACAGCGTCATCAGCAAGACCCTTGGGCAGGCCCAGCGCCGCCACCAAACGCGCCAGCACCAACCGCTGTTGCCGTAGCTCCGCAACACCGGGATGAACCGCCGCCCCACTGCTGCGCGTCACCATCAAGCCGGCCTCTTCAACCTCACCGCGCAGCCGCGCGAGCAGGTCAACCGTGCGGCACGTCTCAGCGAGCAATTCGAGCTCCGGGGGGTCCAGCGTGTAGTCCCCGGTGACCTCAAGCCACAACCGCCGACCACCATCCAGCAAATCCCTAGGAGGCAAAACCGTCGTCACAGCAAACTTTCCTTCCTCGGTGCGGGTTCGTTTGAACGACTCTGGGGGTATTAGTGCCAGTGCCCCGAGCGGCTTGGTTGGTGTGACGGGGGTCACCCCCCCACCGTCGTTGCTGGTCAGAGTCTTGTGTGTTGTGTTTGTGCTGGTCAGGGGCTTGGGTGGGTGTGGTTTGGGGTGGTTTTACCAGCAAACTTGTTAGTCCTGCTTGGTGTTTTGTAGCTAACTTTTGGGTTCCGGTCCGGGTTGGTTTCACGCGCGCCGGAAGGCCAACCCGGACCGAAGTCATTGGGTTACCCGAACGCGACGGAGCCGGCGCGTGGGGCGGGCTGGTGCGCGGCGTCGAGCTCCGCTTGGATGGGTGAGGCTGCGGCGGCGGCGTCCTCGATGGTGGGGAACCAAAGCTCGCCACCTGCACGCAGTCCGGCGAGCAGTGTGGTGGTGCCACGTACGGTGCGGGGGTCGCGCCACATCCCGGTGTCGACGAGACGGGTGCCGTAGGTTTCGCGCGGGCGCCGCAACCTCATGTCACGCAACGCGTAGAGGCGCTTAAGTTCGGACTCGCACCAGGGCGCATCGGCGACGGTCTTGGCGTCCTGTTCGCGCCCGTCCCGGAGCAGCCGGTCTAACCCGATGTCTTCAACAGCGGCGGCGGCCTCGAGTCGTGCAATGAGTTTGTCGGCGTGGGTCCGCAACTGCTCATGGATGGTGTCGCGGTGGGTGATGACCGACTCCAACACTGCGGCCGAGGCGGCCTTCTGCGCCCGGTGCCACGCCTGCCTACGCGCTTCATACGTGAGTTGCTGGAGGGCGGCGGTGTGTGCTCCGTCGGGGTCGCCGGCAGCGTAGGCAACGTCTACGGCATCTGCGCGGGGTTCTTCGGGGTGGAGTGCGTCGAGGGCGTCGAGGGCGGCCACCTTGTCCAGCACCACTGCATCGAGTTTGACTTTGCGGTCGGTGAGTTCGCGGATGGTTTCGCGGGCGGTGCGGGCATCGACGACGCGGCGGATGGTGCTCATTTGGTGGTGTCCTTCGGGTCGGCGACGGTGATGGTGGAGACCCTCACGAAATCCCTGAGCGCCTGGGCGGCGACCGATTTGGGGTCGGTGGGGGTGTCGTCGGGTGGCCGGACTCGGGCGACTAGGGCACCGAATTCGTCGGCGGACATCGCCGCGAGCCGGTCCTCAATGCTGGCGGGTAGCGGTTCGCCGCCACCGTCGTAACCGTAATCTTCCATTGTTTTCCTATCCGGCAAGCTCACTGAGTTGGTTTTGAGAAATGACGTAGTTCCGTGCCACCTTTCGGCAACCGATTGATGCCGCGCGGCGTTGGAGTTGCCGCTGCGAGCAGCCGAGAATCGCGGCGGCTTCGCGGGTTCCGATGGCGTGTTCATGCTCTAAGCCTGACCGCTCGCCTTCGCCCACGCCATTAATGTGTCGCGCGGGCGACACCTCCCGGTGCAACTGTTGAAAATGGCGGGTCAGCCAGGCGGGGATGGGCTGCCCGGTGCGGCGCCGGTTGCGCATAACTTCCGCGGCGCAGTAGTAGGCGGCGCGTAAATCATCACTCACAGTGCGGCCGTTTCTCCGGGTCACGCACTTCAAACTCATTCGCCCGGAGCTCCCACCACTCCCGCACGACCGGAGTTTCCGTCGGCATGCAGATGGGCCTGCGCTGAACACGCTTCTTACGGTGACGAGGCCAATTCGGTCCTCTCAGTGCGCGCATTCTCATTTCCTCCTTTTTAATCGGTGATATGCGGCCAGGAGACGTGTTGAATGATGCGGTGGATTAGCGCGGAGCTGACTTTGTTTTGTTCAGCGAGTTGGCGGACGCTGGCGGTGCCGGCGCGATATTCGGACCTGATGTCCCGCACCTGCGCGGTCGTCAGCTTCGCGAGGGGGTGCCGCTCGCCCCGTACGTGGCTCATCGGGGCCGCCTCGTTTTCTCGATACGGCGGTGCAGGCAATCCAGGCAGCGCCACCGCCACGGCGGGGCTAATGGTTGGCGGCAATCCCGGCACACGCGTGGGATGCCGGTTGCGGGCGCCCAGGAGGGCACGGGAGGGGTGTTCATCGGCTAGTTGCGCCTTCCATATCCGGCGGGATTTTCCGGACCCGATACACGTAGGCGCGAGTCGCGGACGCCAGTGGGTGGTCGTACAGGTCATGCCATTCATCCGGGCAGTCGGGATATAGCTGCGAGTGCAGTGGGCGGCTGTTCCGGTAGACGCACCGGGAGCACAGAATGACGTTGGTTGCGGTTAGCATGTGGGTTTTGTTGACGCCGATACGGCGATTGCAGCGGCGGCAGCGGTACGCGTATTGGTTACGGTTCATGCGTTTTCTTCCCTAGTTTCTTTGCTGGAGAGGTGGCATCGTTCGCAGAAGCCGCGTCGTTTCGACTCGGGTGATAGGAGCACTTCGCAGCAATCGAGACTTGTGCAAATCTGGGTGGTGATAACGTCGTCCACCGCGTTGTCGTGGGTTTCCTCTACACTCTTGCTCCCTTGCTCCCTTGCTCCCTTGCTGGTGGGGACCCCCTCTGAACTGGAAGGGTGCAAGGGAGCAAGGGAGCAGGCACTAGATGCGCTGCTCCCTTCCTGCGCGTCTGGCAGCTCCCAGTACCAACGGTCCCCATCCTTTACGGCTTTGATTTTCAGCCGGCCCTTTGCGCGTTTTGCCATGTCTTTGGAGTAGCCGTTGGCGTCTGCGGCCGAGTACACGTCGTTTGCCCATTTCCTGCCGTCAGCTAGGAACGCGGTCAGCCAGGTATCAACGCTGTCGTCGGTTTCGTTGGCGACGTGGTTCTGTGCTGCGAGTGTGGAAAACAGTTCTTGGGCGGTCTGTTCTCCGTCGCCGACCGGGTTGACGGTGGTGACGGTGATGCCGTTCGCAACGGTTTCAACAATCTCGAAAAGCTCCACCGGTTGGTCTGAACGGCAGATGTTGGCTTTTTCGACGCCGATGGCTAGGTGGCCGTCTTCGGTGCGTTGCGCAAGCAGGTTGAGCCTGATTACTTGCCGGATTTGCCCGGATAGCCCGACTGCGCCGCGGGTGCCGTTCAACGTGTCCCTGTTGGTGTGGCCTAGCGCGACAACAGCCGAGTTGGTTTTTTTGGCGAATCGTTTCCAGGCGTTAAGCACTGGCCGCCATTCGACGGATTTGGGGAGTGCGCCGTTAATGACGGTGGTGGCGTCCGCGAGCCCGTCGATGACTGTCAAGGCGACTGGCGGTAGTTGTTGCTCGAGCAGGAAGTTGGGGCCGGGGATGCCCATTTCAAAATCGTCGTCATCCTCGGCAACGTTGAAGATGAGTATGTTGTCCAGGTTGGCGTTGGCGGCTTCGAGTCGGGGCCGACTGGTGTCTTCCCAGCCGTCTTCGGTGATGATGATGACGACGATGTACCCGAGGCGCGTCAGGTACGCGACGAGATGGACCCAATAGGTGCTTTTTCCGATGCCTTCCTCCCCGTACAAATAGGTGACGTGGCCGCGGGCCAGACGGTTGGGGATGAGCCAGTCGACGGGTTTTGATGGGGGTGCGTCGGATGCCCTAATCCATCCCGCCGGCAGCTCGAAGTCGTTGGCTTCTGTCATGCGGTCACCGCCCAGGCTGTGGCGATGAGGGCGGCGAGTTCGCGGTCACCGTCGCGCCACATGCTGCGAAGTTGTTGTACGGCTGCGGGGGGTGCCGGCAGCAGTCCTAGGTCGTGCAGGTGTGCGGCGGCGAGCGAATAGCCCCATTCGCGGGGTCCGCCTCGGTGCCGGTGGGTGTGGGGGTCGCGGCAGCACCGGCAGTCCAGCAGCTCTAGCCGGTGGGATGCGTTACGGCGCCGGCGCAGTTCGGCGGCGGTGCTAGACTGGTCGCAACGGCTGGTGGTGCCCCCTGGATTTCCGGGGGGCATTACTTTTTTGGGTGGCTTTTTATGTTCTTCCATTTAGTTTTTCCCGTATTCGGTTGTTTCGCTTTTAGATGCTGGCGGGGCCGAGTAGGGCGTCGGCGTCGGCTTCGGAAATGCGGATGAGTTTGGGGCCAAGCCGGCGTCCCTTCAGAATTCCGGCCGCCAAGTAACGCCGCACGGTGCGGTCTGAGATGCGGTGTCGCGCGGCGACTTCGTTAATAGTGAGCCATTTCATGGGGGCGCTCCTTCGCTGATGCGTTTAGGTGTGTCCGCACTCTAGAACTTTTGTCCGACTGGGACCGGCACCATAAGCCGCACGCGGACAGCCTGTTGATAAACGGACTCACAGTGCGCGCGTGCAAGTTCCGTGGTCAACGCCACAGACACGCATAAAGGCAGCGGGGTTATCCCCAGGAATTACACAAACAAAAAAATTCCCCGAAGAGGGTCAATCAGCGCCGGATTCGGTCGCCAACTTCGACAACAGGGCCGCAATTTGTGCGTCCCTCCCCCGCGCCGCGTGCTGATATTTCATCGCGGCCGCGGGTGTGCTGTGCCCGATTCGCCCCATTAACTCGGCGGTCGTCGCACCCATCTGTGCCGCCAGGGTTGCACCAGTGTGGCGTAGGTCGTGGAATCGTAAATCGTCACGTGACGCTGCGGCGCGAGCCTTGTAGAAGTGCCGCGCCAGCGTGGACGGCTGTAGGTGGCCCCCGTTCGCGGCGGGGAACAACAGACTGTCGGCGGCCTTACCGGCATGCGTCGCGAGGTGCTGTTCCACGGCGGGCAGCACGTGGGGCGGGATGACCACATTGCGAATCCCGGCTTCGCTCTTGGGGTCGCCGATTTTCCACCCGCCTTTGATGCGTACGGCGGCGCGGCGCACGCGGATAACGTCGCCGTCGATGTCGGAGCGTCGCAACTCGACGAGCTCGCCGTATCGAAGTGCCGCCCAGGTGGCGAGAAGAATCATGGCCCGGAAACGGTCGGGCATAGTCGAGACGATGGTGTCGAGTTCGGCCAGCGAGGCGGGTTCGGGGTCGATTTTGCGGCTACTGGTGCCCGCCCCACGGATGACACAGGGGTTGCGGTCGACGATGCGGTCACGGGTTCGGGCTGTCTCTAAAATCGTGCGCAACAGTGAGTAAGCGTGGGCGCGGGTTGTTGGCGCATCGGGAGCTAGTCGGGCGTACCAGCGGTCGACATCTTCGATGTCGATGTCACGAACTTTCTTGTTGCCGAACGTCGGCAGTATGTGGTCGTCGAGCAGTTGTCGGTAGTGCTCGCGTGTGCGGGGCCTTAGTGGGCGGCCTTTGACGGTCCGGTTTTCCAGCCACCGAGAACTGTAGTCGCCGAAGGTGACGCTTGCGGCTTTCTTCCTGCGGGTGGCGGTTTTCTTCTGTTCGTCGGATGCCGGCGGCGACCATAGTTCGCGGTCTATCTCCCTGCGGCGGTCGGTCAACCAGGCCTCGGCGTCGACCTTGGCGGCGAACGTCGCTGGCGCCTCGTATAGGCGCCCATCGGGGCCTGTGTAGCCGGCCTTCCAGCGTCCCGACCGGAACTGCCGCAGGCGGCCGAAGCTGCGGCGTGTGGACCGTGGTGCGTGTTGCTTGCGGGCCATCAGATTCCCCTCTGTTTGCACCACATATGCACCACATCAGACTACACACAAGAGTTGCCGTGTCCTCTTGATTCCGCGTATGTCGCGCGGTACTGTTTGGAATATCAGCAGGTAAACGGCCTGATGATGCAGGTAGATAACTCAATCAGAAGTTTGCCCAATCACTGGTTCAATCCCAGTATCGCGCACCACGGTTTACGCAGGTCAGACTCGTTATCTAGTCCCGCTAGACAAAATCCATGCAACGCACATGCAACAGCGTTCCCGCAGGCCTGCGGGTTGTGCGGGTTTTCGACGTGCGCTGGTGCACCTGGCGTGTGTTTGCTGGCGGCGCCGGACGACGACGAAAAGGGGTTCACAGTATGAACACCCTTGGCGGTGAGCCTCAGACCAGCGCAGGTTGAGAACCTGCGCTGGAGGACACAGAGGCGTAGCGCTACGCCTCAGCGAGCCGCTGGAGCACCGGAGCGCGGCAGGTCCACCAGCGCCCTCCGCACCGTGGGTGACCGCGGTACTCAGCACCCTCGGTGTCTGACCGGCATCCGGCGGCGAGCACCGGTTCGGCGCCGGGCGCCCCGTGCGATGTGCCATCATGCGACGGATAACGGATACACGGGAGGCATCATGCGTCGCGCGCTCGCGCTGCTCGTCGGGCTGCTCGTCACCGCGGTCCTCGCCGGGGCCGGTCCCGCGGCCGCGGTCGGTGACGCACCGATCGGCCGCCTCGGTGACACCCTGCGCATCGAGACCGAGAACGGCATCATCGCCGAGGTGACCGTGCACGACGTGGCGCCCACCGCGGTGCCGCCGGGCTGGACCTGGACCGGTCACCCCGGATACCGGGAGGCCGGCGGCCCGTGGCGTGCCGGGGTCACCGTGCACGTGGTGCAGACCCCGACCCCCTATGCGCCGGCGATCCGGCTGACGTTCAACGGGATCGCCCCCGGCGCCGACGCCTACGTGTCCAAACACACCGACGCCCCCGACCAGTTGGAGACACTGCTGAACAACGCCCCGGCCGGGTCGACGGTGACCGGCGGCGTGTACTGGCACGTCTACCGCCAGGAGGTCATCGTGGTGGTCGCCCGCGACGCCGTCAACGGCGAGCACCTCGCCCAGTGGAACCTGTGAGCGGCACCGCCCAACACTAGCTACCCGGCGGCGGCGCTCAACGCCATCAGCCGGGAGGTGGCCCGCAGGTACTTCTTGCGGTAGCCGCCGGCGAGCATCTCCTCGCTGAACAGGGTGTCGACCCTGGCCCCGGAGGAGACCACCGGCACCCCGGCGTCGTAGAGGCGGTCGATCAACGCCACCACCCGCAGCGCCACGTTCTGGTCGTCCAGCCCGTGCACACCGGTCAGGCAGACCGTGCTCACCCCGTCGATCAGGTTCAGATACCGCGACGGGTGCATGGTGGCCAGGTGGCCGCAGAGCGCGTCGAAATCGTCGAGGGTGGCCCCGCCGATCTCCGCAGCGCGGGCGGTCACCGCCGCGGAACTCGGCGGTTCGGGCGCAGCCGGCAGCCCACGCTGGCGATAGTCGGGGCCCTCGATGCGCACGGTGGTGAAAATCTCGGCCAGGGTGTTGATTTCGCGCAGGAAGTCCTGGGCGGCGAAACGCCCCTCGCCGAGCTGTTCGGGCAGCGTGTTGGAGGTGGCGGCCACCGAGACCCCGCGCTCGACCAGTTGGGAGAGCATCCGGGAGATCAACGTGGTGTTGCCCGGGTCGTCGAGTTCGAACTCGTCGATGCAGACCACGGTGTAGTCGGCCAGCAGGTCGATGCATTCGACGAACCCGAACACCCCGGCCAGCTGGGTCAGTTCGCCGAACGTCGCATAGGCGGCCGCACCGCCGTCGGAGGCGGCCAACGCGAAGTAGGTCGACGCCAACAGGTGGGTTTTGCCGACCCCGAATCCCCCGTCGAGGTAGAGCCCCACCCCGGGCAGCACCTCGCGTTTACCGAACAACCGGCGCCGGCCGGCGCGGCGCTGCTCGGCCTGTTCGCAGAACTGGGCGCAGGCGATCACCGCCTCGGCCTGGCTGGGCTCGGCCGGGTCGGGCACGTAGCTGGCGAAACTGACGTCGGTGAAGGTCGGCGGCGGCACCAGTTGGGCGATCAGCCGCTCCGGGGACACCGTGGGATGGCGGTCAACCAGGTGGGCGACGTCGGGACCGGCGTCGGCGAGCGCGGGGTCGTGCATGCAGGCACTGTAGCGACGTGCTGCAATGACAGCCATGTCCGAAAGCGGCCCTGGGACGCAATTCACACTCGTCGGGGACGGCGGACCGGTTCACGATGACCGGTTGGCGCAGCTGTACTCCTACCCCGCCGTGCTCGAGCGATCCTGGGTGCGATCGAACTTCATCGCCAGCCTCGACGGCGCGGCCACCGCCGACGGCCGCTCCGGCGGTCTGGGCGGATCCGGTGACCGGCACCTGTTTTCGATGCTGCGCCAGTTGGCCGACGTGGTCGTGGTGGGCGCCGGCACCGCCCGTGTGGAGAACTACGGCGGGGTGCATCTGGATGCCGGCCCGCGCCGGGCGCGCCGGGGCCGTGGCCAGGCCGAGGTACCGCCGGTGGCGCTGGTGACCCGCTCGGGGCGCCTGGACGCCGGGATGCGGCTGTTCACCGACTCCGACGTGACCCCGCTGGTGCTCACGTGCGCCACCTCGCTGCCGGCCACCGCCGACCGGCTCGGCGAGCACGCCGAGGTGCTCGACTGTTCGGCCCACGACCCCGACGCCGTCGACCTGGACACCGCGCTGAACCAGCTGGCCGCGCGTGGCCTGCGCCGGGTCCTCACCGAGGGCGGCCCCACCCTGCACGGCACGTTCGTGCAGCGCGGCCTGCTCGACGAGCTCTGCCTGACGGTCTCACCGATGATGGTCGGTGGCCAGGCCCGGCGCATCACCACCGGGCCGGTCGGCTCGCGGGTGGCGATGCGCCGCGCGCATCTGCTCACCGACCCCGACGGCTACCTCTACACCCGCTATCTGCGCGACGCCGAGCTCCGCGGACAGGCGGCGAGCAGCGAGTAGGCATGGCCCGGCGCCCGGGCGGGGTCATCGACACTCGCTAGTGTGGTCGGCATGATTCGGCGCTCCCGACACCCGGCACCGGCGTCCACCCGCCGGGCAGGCACCACCGTGAGCCTGCTGGCCGTGGCGGCCACCGTGGTCGCCGGATGCGTGCCGGTGACCCCGGGCGCCGATCCCCGCTTCGCCGACTCCGACGTCGACCCGCAGGGCGCGGTCACCAGCAGTGAGGCCCCGCCGGAACCGCCGGAACTGGTGGCCCCCGGCCAGGATCTGACCTGGCGCGACTGCACCACCGGGGTCTTCGACGACGCCGGGGTCTCGCCCGCGGCGGGTCTCACCTTGGAGTGCGCCACCTTCGACGCCGACCTCGACCCGCTCAACGGCTCCTCGGCGAAGATCACCGTCGGCGCGGCGCGCGCCCGCTCCGAGCAGACCCCCGACGACGCCGCCCCGGTAGTCCTGACCACCGGCACCGATGTGCCGTCCTCGCACCAGCTGGCGGTGTGGACGTCGCGATCCGGTGCCGACCTGGTCGATGAGCGCCCGGTGGTCGCGGTGGATCGTCGCGGCATCGGCATGTCCACCGCGGCGGTCTGCCGGGACTCCTTCGACCGTCGGGAGATGGCCGACCAGGCGCAGTTCGAGCCGGGTGACGACCAGGTGGCCAACCTGAACAAGATCGCGATCACCGCCGCCAACAACTGCACGGATGCGGTGCCCCAAGGCGGCATCGCCTACGACAACGCGCACGCCGCGGAGGATCTGGAGCTGCTGCGCAGCCGCTGGGACGTGCCCGCCCTGGCGCTGCTCGGCATCGGTAACGGCGCCCAGGTCGCCCTGGCCTACGCGGCCTCCCATCCCAACAAGGTCGCGCGGTTGGTGTTGGACTCCCCGGTCACCTTGGGGGTGGCCGCCGAGGCCGCCGCCGAACAGCGGGTCGTGGGCCAGCAGGCCGCCCTCGACGCGTTCGCCGCGCAGTGTGTCGCACTGAACTGCGCGCTGGGCCCCGACCCGAAGGGCGCGATCGATGCGCTGCTGGCCGACGCGCGGGCCGGCCGCGGCCCGGGCGGCGCCTCGGTGGCCGCCGTCGTCCACGCGATCACCACCGCGCTGGCCTATCCCCGTGCCGATCCGGCCGAAAGCACCCAGGGGCTGGCCGACGCGCTGGCCGCCGCCCGCGGCGGCGACGCCGGCCCGTTGAAGGCGCTGATCGAGCGGTCGGAGTCGCTGCGCAGCACCGACGGGCAGTACATCAGCGTGTGCAGCGATGCGCTGAACCGCCCGACCCCGAACCGGGTGCGCGAACTGGTGGTCGCCTGGGGCAAGCAGTATCCGCAGTTCGGCGCGGTCGCCGCGCTCGACATGGTGCCGTGCCTGGCCTGGCCGTCGAGTTCGCCGGTGGACCCGCCCGAGGAACTCGATCCCGACGTGCTGCTGCTGGGGGTGCAGAAAAGCGACCCGATCGTCGGCGCCGGGGTGGCGGCCACCGCCGCGACGGTGCTCAACGCGGGGTCGGCCAGCAAGCGGGTGATGTGGCAGGGCGTCGGGCACGGCGCCGCGGTGTACTCGCCGTGCGCGGTGCCCCCGGTGATCGCCTACCTGGCCAGCGGCGCGCTGCCCGACAGCGACACGTTCTGCCCGGCATGAGCCTTCGCCTCGCGGCTTCGGTATAGGGTTCGCTGGTGGCTGCCTCGATCCGTTCCGGCCTGCGCGAATTGACCGCGTCCTCGGCGCGCGCATTCCGTACCACCACCGCCCCCGACACCGCCTCGGTGCTGCGTGTCATCCTGTGGCCGCTGGCGCTGCTGTTCGTCGTCCACCGCAGCTACGTGCTGGCCACCAACGGCTACATCACCGATGACTTCGGGCCGGTCTACACCGCGGTGGTCAACTTCAAACTCGGCAACCCCGTCTACGGTGAGAACTTCGACTTCGTCGACCCGCACTACCTGTACCCACCCGGCGGGACATTGCTGATGGCGCCGTTCGGCTACCTGCCGGTCGACGCCTCCCGCTACTGGTTCATCTTCCTCAACACCCTCGCGATCGTGGTGGCCGCCTACTTCCTGCTGCGGCTGTTCAACTTCACGCTGGCCTCGGTGGCCGCCCCGGCGCTGCTGGCGGCGATGTTCTGCACCGAGGCGGTGACGAACACGTTGGTGTTCACCAACATCAACGGGCTGGTGCTGCTGGCCGAGGTGCTGTTCTTCCGGTGGCTGCTCGACGGCAAACGCCGCAGCGAGTGGCTGGCCGGGGTGGCGATCGGGGTGAGTCTGGTGGTCAAACCGCTGCTCGGCCCGCTGCTGTTGTTGCCGCTGCTCAACCGGCAGTGGCGCGCACTGGTCACCGCGTTCGCGGTGCCGGTGGTGTTCAACGTGGCGGCGATCCCGCTGCTGCGCGACCCGATGAGCTTCTACACCCGCACGCTGCCCTACATCTTCTCCACCCGCGACTACTTCAACAGCTCCATCCTGGGCAACGGCGTCTACTACGGCCTGCCCATGTGGCTGATCACGGTGCTGCGGATCGCGGTGACCGTGCTGGCGGTGATCACCCTGTGGCTGCTCTACCGCTACTACCGCCAGCGTGACCAGCTGTTCTGGATGACCACCTCCTCGGGGGTGTTGCTGCTGACCTCGTTCCTGGTGCTCTCGCTGGGGCAGGGCTACTACTCGATGATGCTGTTCCCGTTCCTGATGACCGTGGTGCTGCCCAACTCGGTGCTGCGCAACTGGCCGGCCTGGCTGGCGATCTACGGGTTCATGAGCGCCGACCGGTGGCTGCTCGGGCACTGGCCCACCACCGGACGCGCCATCGAATACCTCAAGATCACCTACGGCTGGTCGCTGCTGCTGATCGTGGTGTTCTGTGTGCTGTACTTCCGCTACCTCGACGCCAAGGCGGCGGGCCGCTTGGACGAGGGCATCGACCGGGAGTGGATGCCCCCGCCGGCGCGCCGCGCTAGCGTGGACGCATGAGTGCACCCGACCCCACCACCCGCCCGGTCGTGGAGCTGACCGACGCCCAGTGGCACGAGAAGCTCACCCCGCAGGAGTTCGCGGTGCTGCGCCGGGCCGGCACCGAACCCCCCTTCACCGGCGAGTACTACGAAACCGAGACCGAAGGGGTCTACCGATGCCGGGCCTGCGGCGCCGAGTTGTTCCGCAGCACCGAGAAATTCGCGTCCCACTGCGGCTGGCCGTCGTTCTTCGACCCGGCCGCCTCCGAGGCGGTCATCCTGCGTCCCGACGACTCGCTGGGCATGACGCGCACCGAGGTGCTGTGCGCGGGCTGCCACAGCCATCTGGGCCACCTGTTCGTCGGCGAGGGCTACCCGACGCCCACCGATCAGCGCTACTGCATCAACTCGATCTGCCTGCAGCTGCAACCCGCCGACGACTGAGCCGGCCCCGGGTAGCCGTCACCCGCTGGTGTCGGCCGCCGAGCCGCACGTTTGCGTCCGTCGCGGCGAGGTTTTCGCACCGAAACGTGAGTCTCGACGACAGACGACGTCAGGGCGCCAGCGCGACGGGCCGCGCGACGGGCCGCACCGGCCGCATGAGGGGCTCAGTCGAGCCGGGTGGCGTGCACCTCCCAGAACGGGGCTTCGGCGATGCCGTCGGCCAACCACGGTTCGATGATGCGGAAGCGCTCCAGGATCGGCCCGATCCGGTCGGCCAGCGCCGGGTTGCGCTGCGCCATCTGTTCGAACGCCGCGACACTGAAATGCACCCGGTAGCTGGTCGGCCCCAGGTAGTCGATGCGCCACCCGGTGGGCTCGAGCAACCGGTCGAAGTGCTGCGCCGAGAGCGCCCGGGGCATCGCGAACCCGTTGATCGTGTGCTGGCCGAAGGTGAACAGGAACAGCCGCGCACCCGGACGGGTGACGCGGTGCAGCACCCGCGCGTAGTCGAGTTGCGGCTCGTCGTCGGCGGCGAAGGTGTGGTAGAACGCGCAGTCCAAGACGGTGTCGAACCGGTCCTCGACGCCGGTGAGGGTGCGGGCGTCGGCCAACTCGAAACGCACCTCGACCCCGGCGTCCTCGGCGTTGCGCCGGGCACGCTGCAGCGCCGCCGGGGAGACGTCGGTGCCGGTGACCGAATGGCCCCGGGCGGCCAGGTGGATCGCGTGGTACCCCGGCCCGGTGCCCTGATCGAGCACCTCCCCACCGATGGCCCCGAGGGCGGCCAGCCGTAGCACCGCCGGCTGCGGCCCGCCGACATCCCACGGGGTGGCCGACGGCAGACCGTGCGCGGTGTGGGCGTCGCGGTAGCGCTCGTCGAACTGGTGGGGGTCCGCGGGCGCCGTGGTCACGGCAGCGCGTGCACCAGCTGCTCGACGTCGACGCGCGGCCCGACGAAGAACGGGGTCTCCTCCCGGGTGTGCCGCCGGGCGTCGGTGGCCCGCAGCTCGCGCATCAAATCGACGATGCGATCCAACTCCGGGCCCTCGAACGCCAGCAGCCACTCGTAGTCGCCGAGCGCGAACGCCGGCACCGTGTTGGCCCGCACATCCTTGTAGGGGCGGGCGGCCATGCCGTGTTCGGCCAGCATCCGGCGGCGCTCCTCGTCGGGCAACAGGTACCACTCGTAGGACCGCACGAACGGGTAGACGCAGATGTAGTCCCCGGGGTCCTCACCGGCGATGAAGGCGGGCAGGTGGCTTTTGTTGAACTCCGCCGGCCGGTGCAGCGCCACACTGCTCCACACCGCCGTGCTGGCCCGGCCCAACGCGGTGGTGCGCCGGAAGTCGGCGTAGGTGGCCTGAAGTGCCTCCACCCGTTCGGCGTGGGTCCAGAACATGAAGTCCGCGTCGGCGCGCAGCCCGGCGATGTCATAGACCCCGCGAACCACCACCCCGTTGTCCTCCTGGCGTTTGAGGAACGCGCTGGTCTCCTCGACGACCGCGGCGCGCTCCTCGCCGAGCTCCCCGGGTTTCACCGCGAACACCGAGAACATCAGGTAACGCAGGGTGGCGTTCAACGTGTCGTAGTCGAGCTTGGTCATCAGCGCCGATCCTCCTCCTCGGTTCGCTCCGCGTGGCCGGCGAGCATGCCGCTATCGTGCCACGCCGGCCCCGGTCTCCCCTATGACCTTGGCCACCGCCGCACCCGCGGCCGCGACACACGCCGGCACCCCGACGCCGTCGAGGTAGTTGCCGGCCACCGCCAGCCCCGGCGGCAGCCCGGCGCGCACCGCGGTGACCAGCTCGGCGTGACCGGGACCGTGCTGCGGCAGCGCATCCCGCCAGCGCGCCACCGCGACGTCGACCGGGGTGAGCCGCATCCCGAAGACCGTCGCCAGATCGGCCAGCGCCCAGGCCAGCAGCTGCCGGTCGTCGACCGCCTCGACACGGTCGGCTCCGGTATCGCCGAACCGGCCGAACGACAGCCGCAGCAGCTCCACCTCGCCGCGTCGCCCCCATTTGCGGCTCGACAGGGTGATCGCCTTGGCCCGCAACGGCTCCCCGCTGGCCACCAACACCCCGGAACGGTCGGGCAAGGCGGTGTCGGGCGGCACCGCCAGTGCCACCACCGCCGACGAGGCGCTGGCGATGCGCGCGGTGGAAGTCGCGACCGTCGGGGCCGCCGCGGCGAGCAGCGACGCCGCCCGCGGCGCCGGCACGGCCACGATCACCCCGGCCGTCCGCCAGGTGCGACCGGTGGTGTCGCGCAGCACCCACCCTGCGGTCGGGTCGCGGTCCACGGCGGTGATGGCGGCGGCCACACGGGTGGGTGCCGCCGCGGCGACCAGCGCGTCGAGCAACACCCGGTATCCGCCGTCGACGGCGCCGAACACCGGCCCGCCGGTGCCGGTGGGCAGCGCCGCGCGCACCGCGGCCAGCAGGCTGGGGGCCCCCTCGTCGAGCGCGGCGGCCAGGGTCGGCACCGCGGCGCGCACCCCGATGCTGGCCGCCGACCCCGCATACACCCCGCCGAGCAGCGGGTCCACCGACCGGGCCACCACCTGCTCACCGAACCGGTCGGCGACCAGCGCGGCGACCGCCGGGTCGGCCCCCGGGCGCCAGGACAGCGGGCGGGCCGGTTCGGCCTCGATGCGGGCGACGGTGGCGTCGTCGACGAGGCCGGCCAGCGACCGCGCCGACGACGGGATTCCGCCCACGGTGGCCTCCGGCAGCGCATGCAGCCGCCGCTGGCTGTAGATCAGCGGCCGCGCCCCGGTGGTCTCGCGTTGCCGGTCGGCCAGCCCGAGCTCGGCCAGCAGCGCCGGCACCTCGGGGCGGCGGCGCACGAACGCCTCGGCGCCGACATCCATCGGCTCGCCGCCGACCTGCTCGGTGCGCAGCACCCCGCCGAGCCGGTCGGCGGGATCGAACAGGGTGATCGACGCCTCGGGGCCCAACGCCGCTCGCAGCCGGTAGGCGGCCACCAGCCCGGAGATCCCGCCGCCGACGACGCAGTAGGGCCGGCTCACAGCGAATGGACCAGGGCCACCAGCTCGGTGAGGATGCCCGGGTCGGTCTCGGGCAGCACACCGTGGCCGAGGTTGAAGATGTGGCCGCCGGCCCCGGCGGACTCGGCTTGGCGCCCGGCCTCGACGACGTCGCGGGCGGCGCGCTGCACCGCCGGCCAGCCGGTCAACAACACCACCGGGTCGAGGTTGCCCTGCAGCACGGTGCCCGGCTGCACCCGGCGTGCGGCATCGGGCAGGGCGGTGCGCCAATCGACGCCGACCACCCGGGCCGCGGCCGGGCGCACCGCCTCCGACATCGCCCCCAACAGTTCGGCGGTGCCCACCCCGAAATGGGTCATCGGCACACCCCGATCGGCCAGTGCGGCGAAGACCCGGGCGCTGTGCGGCAGCACGTGGCGGCGATAGTCGGCCAGCGACAGCGTGCCCGCCCAGGAGTCGAACAGCTGGACCGCGTCGACGCCGGCGTCGAGTTGCACGGTGAGGAAGGCGATGGTGATGTCGGTCAACGCGGTCATCAGCGCGTGCCAGCTCTGCGGATCGGCCAGCATCATCGCCTTGGTGCGGGCATGGTGACGGCTCGGCCCGCCCTCCACCAGATAGGACGCGAGGGTGAACGGGGCCCCGGCGAACCCGATCAGCGCCACCTCGTCGAGCGCGCCGACCAGCGCCTCGACGGCGGCCGAGACCGGGGCCACCGCGGCCGGGTCCAGCGGGGTGATCGCGGCGACGTCGGCGGCCGAGCGCACCGGGTCGGCGATGACCGGACCGACATCGGCGACGATGTCGACATCGATGCCGGCGCCGCGCAGCGGCACCACGATGTCGGAGAACAGGATCGCCGCGTCCACCCGGTGCCGGCGCACCGGCTGCAAGGTGATCTCGGTGACCAGCTCGGCGTCGAAGCAGGCGCTCATCATGGTGTGTCGGGCGCGCAACGCCCGGTACTCCGGCAGTGATCGACCGGCTTGCCGCATGAACCAGACCGGCACCCGCTGCGGGGTCCGGCCGGAGGCGGCCGCCAAATACGGGGAATCGGGCAGCTCACGACGGGTAGTCATCGGGGTCCATGCTGCCATGCCGAAGAACCGGCCCGGCCCGGGCCGACGCAGGTCGGCGCGCCTGCCCGGCGGTGTCGCCCGGCCGGGTTAGCGTGAAAACTGTGGCATGCGCCGTTGAGGCCCCGATTGTGTCCCGGGCCTCGCGACGCCACGCCGCCGCCGGCACGATACGCAACGACGCGATGAGGAGGAGCGGCGCGTGACTTCTGTGGAACCGGCCCCGTTCCGCGAGGCGGTCGCGGCGATGGCCGCGGCGACGGCACGGCCGGAGATCGAATTGGCTCCGATCCGCCCGCCCCAACGGCTGGCCCCCTACAGCTACGCGCTGGGTGCGGAGGTCACCCAGCCCGAGACCGACCCGGCCCCGGCGCCCGGGGCCGCCGACCAGGATGCGTTCGGGCGGCTGATCCTGCTCTACGACCCGGAGGGCTCGGAGGCCTGGGATGGCACCATGCGGCTGGTCGCCTACATCCAGGCCGACCTCGATCCCAGCGAAGCCGTCGACCCGCTGCTGCCCGAGGTGGTGTGGAGTTGGCTCGCCGAGGCGCTGGACTCGCACACCACCCAGTCCACCGCGTTGGGCGGCACCGTCACCGCCACCACCTCCGTGCGCTACGGCGATATCGCCGGACCGACCCGCGCCCATCAGCTGGAGTTGCGGGCGTCGTGGACGGCCACCATCCCCAACCTCGATGAACACGTCCGGGCGTTCTGCGACGTACTCGAGCACGCCTCGGGGCTGCCCCCGGTGGGGGTCACCGATCTGGGGTCGCGTACGCGCTAGCCGACGATGCCCGACACACCACCCGATACCACCGCGGAGAGCGGCGAGACCGCCGATGAGCCCGCCCCCACCCCGCTGCTGCGCCCCGGCGACGGCATCCCGGAGGTGGCCGTCAGCGCCGGGCAGATCGCGGCCGCCGCCGAGCGGCTCGACAGCGGCCACGGCCCGTTCGCGGTGGACGCCGAACGCGCCTCGGGGTTCCGCTACTCCAACCGCGCCTACCTGATCCAGATCCGCCGGTCCGGGGCGGGAACGGTGCTCATCGACCCGGTCGGCGACGGCGGGGACCCGGCCCGGCTGTTGACGCCGGTGGCGACGGTGTTGGGCGCCGACGAGTGGATCCTGCACTCCGCCGACCAGGACCTGCCGTGTCTGGCCGAGGTGGGGCTGCGCCCGCCGGCGCTGTATGACACCGAACTGGCCGGGCGCCTGGCCGGCTTCGAGCGGGTGAACCTGGCCACGATGGTGCACCGTCTTCTCGGTTTGGGGCTGGCCAAAGGACACGGCGCCGCGGACTGGTCGCGGCGCCCGCTGCCCACCGATTGGCTGAACTACGCGGCGTTGGACGTCGAGGTGCTCATCGACTTGCGCACCGCGATCGCCCGGGTGCTGGCCGAACAGGGCAAGACGGAGTGGGCAGCCCAGGAATTCACCCATCTGCTGACCTTCGAGGCGCCCCCGACGCGCCGCGACCGGTGGCGGCGCACCTCCGGGATCCACAAGGTGCGCGGAGCGCGCGGGCTGGCCGCGGTGCGGGAGTTGTGGCTGGTGCGCGACCGGATCGCCCAACGCCGCGACATCGCCCCGGGCCGGATCCTGCCCGACAGGGCGATCATCGAGGCCGCATTGCGCGACCCGACCACCGTCACCGACCTGCTGGAGCTGCCGGTCTTCGGGGGGCGCAAGCAACGGCGCAACGCCGAGGTGTGGGTCGCCGCGCTGGCCGCGGCCCGGCAGAACCCGAACCCGCCGCCGAGAACCGAGGCCGCCAACGGTCCGCCGCCGGTGGTGCGGTGGGCCAAGAAGAGACCCGAGGCGGCGGCGCGCCTGGAGGTCGCCCGCGCGGCGGTGAGCACCATCGCCGAGCAGGTGTCGGTGCCCACGGAGAACCTGCTCGCCCCGGACCTGCTGCGCCGGCTGTGCTGGGACTGGGACGACCACGGCACGCCGGACGACGCGGCCGCCGCGGTCGAGGCGGTGCTGCGCGCCGGACAGGCGCGCCCCTGGCAGCGCGAACTGGTCACCGGCGCGCTCGCCGAGGCGCTGGCGCGCCCGGCCCCGCGCTGACCTGCCGCGCCCGGGCGCCCCGGCTCGCCGGCGCAGCGTGTCGGGGGGTGTTAGTCGGCGTGCTGGTCGAGACGCTGTGCGGCGATGTCGGTGCTGCCGAGCGCGGCCACCCAGCCGGTGATCTGGCGGGCGATGTCCTGTTCGGTCAACCCCACCGCGGCGAGCACCTGTGAGCGGGAGGCGTGGTCGTAAAACCGTTGCGGCAGACCGATGTCGCGACACGGAACGTCGATCTCGGCGGCGCGCAACGCGGCGGAGACCGCCGAGCCGATCCCGCCGGCCACACCGTTGTCCTCCACGGTGACCACCAGTTTGTGCCCGGTCGCCAGGGGGGCCAGCGCCGGGGCCACCGGCAGCACCCAGCGCGGGTCCACCACGGTCACCCCGATGCCCTGGTCACGCAGCCGGTGCGCCACCGCCAGGGCCATCGGCGCGAACGCCCCCACCGAGATCAGCAGCACGTCCTCGGTGAGCCCGTCGGCCGGCAGCGCCAGCACGTCGATCCCGTCACGGCGCTTGATAGCCGGGATATCCTCGCCCACATCGCCTTTGGGGAACCGGATCGCGGTGGGACCGTCGTCGACGCCGAGCGCCTCGCCGAGCTGCTCGTGCAGCCGGATCCCGTCCCGCGGGGCGGCCACCCGCATCCCGGGCACCACGTTGAGCATCGACAGATCCCACATGCCGTTGTGGCTGGCCCCGTCGGGGCCGGTGACACCGGCGCGGTCGAGCACCAGGGTCACCGGCAGCCGGTGCAACGCCACGTCCATCATGATCTGGTCGAAGGCCCGGTTGAGGAACGTCGAATAGATCGCCACCACCGGGTGCAGGCCGCCCATCGCCAGCCCGGCCGCCGAGGTCATCGCGTGCTGTTCGGCGATGCCGACGTCGAAGAGCCGGTCGGGGAAGTGCTGACCGAAGGCGGCCAGCCCGGTCGGGCCGGCCATCGCCGCGGTGATCGCCACCACGTCGCGGCGCCCGCTGGCGTATTCGATCAGCGCATCGGAGAACACCGCGGTCCAGCCCCGCCCGGCCGGGGTCATCGCCCGCCCGGTCAGCGGGTCGATCGGGGCGGTGGCGTGCATCTGCTCGGCTTCGTCGTTCTCCGCCGGGGCGTAGCCGCGGCCCTTGCGGGTCGCGGCGTGCACGATCACCGGGCCGTTGTAGGCCCGCGCACCGCGCAGCGCGACCTCCAGGGCATGCCGGTCATGGCCGTCGACCGGTCCGACGTATTTCAGCCCCAGGTCGGTGAAGAGCTCCTGGGGGCTGAGCGCGTCTTTGAGCCCCACCTTGACGCTGTGCAGCGCCTGGTAGCTGAACTCCCCGATCATCGGGATGCCCCGGATCAGCCGGCGGCCCTCGTCGAGCATCCGCTCGTAGCCGGGCTGCAGACGCAGCGCCGCCAGGTGCTCGGCGAACCCGCCGATGGTCGGAGCGTAGCTGCGGCCGTTGTCGTTGATCACGATCACCACCGGGCGGTTGGCCGCGGCGATGTTGTTCAACGCCTCCCAGCACATCCCACCGGTGAGCGCCCCGTCGCCGACGATCGCCACCACGTGGCGGTTGCGGTGTCCGGTCAGTTCGAACGCCTTGGCCAGCCCGTCGGCGTAGGACAGCGCGGTGCTGGCATGGCTGGACTCCACCCAGTCGTGCTCGCTTTCCGCACGGCACGGATACCCCGACAGCCCGCCCTGTTTGCGCAGCGTGTCGAAGTCCGGGCAGCGCCCGGTCAGCATCTTGTGCACGTAGGACTGGTGGCCGGTGTCGAAGATCATCGGGTCGTGCGGCGAGTCGAAGACCCGGTGCAGCGCCAAGGTCAACTCCACGACACCGAGGTTGGGGCCCAGATGCCCCCCGGTGGCCGCCACCTTGTGGATGAGGAACTCGCGGATCTCGCCGGCCAGATCGCCCAGCTGCACCGAATTCAGGTGCTGCAAATCGGCCGGGCCGCGGATCTGTTCGAGCATCTGGTCAGTCTACGCAGCACGATAGGGTGCGGTGCATGCACGCCGAGGACATCGCGGAGAGTTTTCCGGTCGTCGCCATCGATTCTCCGGCCCTCGACGCGGCCCGACTGCTGGCCGACCATCGTCTGCCCGGGATCGTGGTGACCGACGACGCGGGCCAGCCGCACGCGGTGCTGCCGGCCTCCCAGGTGGTGGCGTTCATCGTGCCCCGGTACGTGCAGGACGACCCGGCGCTGGCCGGGGTGCTCAACGAGCCGATGGCCGATCGGGTCGCGCAGCGCCTCGACGGCAAGACGGTGCGCGACGTGCTGCCCGAGCATCTCCACGATGTGCCTCCGGCGAACGCCGACGACACCCTCATCGAGGTGGCCGCGTCGATGTCGCGACTGCACAGCCCGCTGCTGGCGGTGAACAAGGATGGGCGTTTTTTCGGGGTGATCACCGCCTCGCGCGTGCTGGCCGCCGCACTGGGCGCCGGGGAGCGCTGAGTCGATGACGGCGGCCGTCGCGGTCACGGTGTTCGTGCTCGCCTACATCGCGATCGCCAGCGACCGGATCAACAAGACCACCGCGGCGCTGGCCGGCGCCGGGGTCGTGGTGCTGTTGCCGGTGATCGACTCGCGCGACGTGTTCTTCTCCCACGAGACCGGCATCGACTGGGATGTCATCTTCCTGCTGTTCGGGATGATGATCATCGTCGGGGTGCTGCGCCAGACCGGGGTGTTCGAGTACGCCGCCATCTGGGCGGCCAAACGCGCCGGCGGGCGCCCGCTGCGGATCATGATCCTGCTGGTGTTGATCACCGCGGTGGCCTCGGCCCTGCTGGACAACGTGACCACGGTGCTGCTGATCGCGCCGGTGACGTTGTTGGTCTGCGACCGGTTGGCGATCAACCCGGTGCCGTTTCTCATCGCCGAGGTGCTGGCCTCCAACATCGGGGGGGCCGCCACCCTCATCGGTGATCCGCCCAACATCATCATCGCCAGCCGCGCCGGGTTGACCTTCAACGACTTCCTGGTGCACATGCTGCCGATCGTGGTGATCGTCATGATCGCGGTCGTCGCCCTGCTGCCGGTGCTGTTCCGCGGGGCGTTCCGGGTGGACCCGGCGCGGGTGGCCGACGTGATGGCGCTGGAGGAACGCGAAGCCATCCGCGACCGGTCGCTGCTGCTCAGATGCGCCGCGGTGCTGACGCTGGTGTTCGCCGCGTTCATGGCGCACTCGCTGGTGCACATCGAACCGTCGATCGTGGCGCTGCTCGGCGCCGGTGTGCTGGTGATGATCTCGCGGCTGGGCCACGCCGACTATCTGTCCAGCGTCGAGTGGGAGACGCTGCTGTTCTTCGCCGGGTTGTTCGTCATGGTCGGGGCCCTGGTGAAAACCGGGGTGGTCGAATCGCTGGCCCAGTCGGCGATCGCGGTGACCGGCGGCGACATGCTGTTCACCACGATGCTGATCCTGGGGATCTCCGCACCGGTGTCGGGAATCATCGACAACATCCCCTATGTGGCGACGATGACCCCGATCGTCGGCGAGCTCGCCGCCGCCGGCGGCGACGGTCATCAGGGCGTGCTGTGGTGGGCGCTGGCACTCGGTGCGGACTTCGGGGGCAACCTCACCGCGATCGGGGCCAGCGCCAACGTGGTGATGCTGGGCATCGCCCGGCGCTCGGGCAACCCGATCTCGTTCTGGGAATTCACCCGCAAGGGCGCGATCGTGACCGTGGTGGCGGTGGCGCTGTGTGTGCCCTACCTGTGGTTGCGCTACTTCGTTCTGGCCTGAGCGCCGCGCCCCCCGGTCTCACCGGGTCAACAGCGCCACGCCCTCGACGTGATGGGTCAGCGGGAACGCGTCGAACACCGTGATCTGCTCGACGTCGTAGCCGTGACCGCGGTAGAGCCCGATGTCGCGGGCGAACGACGCCGCCTCACAGCCGAGGTGGATGACCCGGGGCACACCGGCGTCGGCGAGCAACCCGATGACCTCGCGGCCGGCCCCGGCGCGCGGCGGATCGAGCACGGCGACGTCGGCCGCGCGCCGCTCGCGGGCCAGCGCGCGGCGCACCGAGTCGGTGCGCACCGAGACCTGCGGCAGGTCGGCCAGCGCGGTGCGCGCCGCCCCCGTGGCGGCCCGCGCGGTGTCGACGCTGAGCACCCGACCGGACTCCCCGACCGCCGCGGCCAGCGCCGCGGCGAACAATCCCGCCCCGCCGTAGAGATCCCATCCGGTCGCCCCGGGCGGCAGGTGCGCGAGGTCGCCCACCAGCGCGCTGTAGCGGGCCGGTGCGTCGCGGTGGGCCTGCCAGAACGCGGTCACCGGCAGCCGCCAGGAGCGCCCCGCCACCGTGTGGCGGGCGTGATAGGCGCCGTGGAGCACCCGGGGGCGCCCGCGTCCGGTGACCACGACATGACGGGTCCGGTCGTCGTCGACGACGGCGTGCACCCGACTGCCCGGCGGAAACCTCAGGTCGGCCAGACCCTCGACCAATGCTGGGGTCAACTGGGCGCAGCGCAGGTCGGTGACCAGCGCGTCGCTGCGGTAGCGGTGCAGCCCGGCGCGCCCGTCGGCGCCGACACCGAACCGCACCCGGTCACGCCACCCGGTGGCCGCTCCGGTGCCCAGCGTCTGCACCTCGCCGGCCCAGCGGTACCCGCCGAGGCGCTCGAGCTGGTTGGCGACCACCGCGGCCTTGAGCCGGCGGGCCGCCTCCGGCGCCGCGAACGCCAGGTCGCAGCAGCCGGCCCCGTCGGGCCCGGCGATCGGGCAGAGTGGCGCGATCCTGTCGGGCGAGGCGGCGATCACCTCCCGCACCTGCGCGTGCCAGTAGGCGTCGCGGCGGGCGGTCACCTGCGCGCGCACCCGTTCGCCGGGCAGCGCGCCGCGCACGAACACCACCCGGCCGTCGTGACGGGCCACACAGGCGCCCCCGTTGGCGGGCGGGCCGACCGTGAGCACCAGCGTGTCGGCGTCGTTCACCGCGCCTCATCCACGAAACCGCGCCGGGTGTCGCCGGGCGCGACCCGATGGCGCAGGGTCTTGAGCCGCTCCGAGGAGTTGAGCTGCCACGGCACCGAGGTGACCATCACCTGCGGCATGAACAGCAGCCGGGTTTTCAGCCGGAACGCGCTCTGGTTGTGCAGCAGCTGTTCCCACCACCGGCCCACCACGTATTCGGGGATGAACACGGTGACCACGGTGCGCGGCGACTCCCTGCTGACCCGTTTGACGTAGTCGAGCACCGGGCGGGTGATCTCCCGGTACGGCGAGGCGATCACCTTCAACGGCACCGCGACGTCGCTCTGCTCCCACTGCTGCACCAACGCGCGGGTCTCGGCGTCGTCGACGCTGACCGTGATCGCCTCCAGGGTGTCCGGGCGGGTGGCCCGGGCGTAGGCCAGCGCCAGCAGCGTCGGCAGATGCAGTTTGGAGACCAGCACCAGCGCGTGGTTGCGGCTGGGCAGCACCGTCTCGGTCTCGTCGTCGGCCTGGCGGGCCAGTTCGCGCCCGATCGCCTCGTAGTGGCGGTGGATCAGTTTCATCAACGCGAACAGCACCGTCATCGCCAGCATCGCGATCCACGCCCCGGCGAGGAACTTGGTGACCAACACCACCAGCAGCACCGTCGCGGTGCACACCGAACCGATCAGGTTGACCAGCCGCGCCCGCAGCATGACGCGCCGCGCCCGCGGGTCGGTCTCGGTGCGCAGCAGCCGGGTCCAGTGGCGGACCATGCCGATCTGGCTCAACGTGAACGACACGAACACCCCGACGATGTAGAGCTGGATGAGCGCGGTCACCTTGGCCTGGAATGCGACGGTGACCGCCCCCGCGGCGATCGCCAGGAACACGATCCCGTTGGAGAACGCCAGCCGGTCCCCGCGCGTGTGCAGCTGGCGCGGCAGGTAGCTGTGCTGGGCCAGCACCGAACCGAGGACCGGGAACCCGTTGAACGCGGTGTTGGCCGCGAGCACCAGGATCAGTGCGGTCACCGCGGTGACCGCGACGAAACCGAGGTGGAATCCGCCGAACACGGTGTGGGCCAGTTGGGCGACCACGGTCTTCTGGTGGTAGTCGGCCGGGGCGCCGCCGAGCTGGGTGCGCGGGTCGTCGACGATCTGCACCCCGGTCTGCTGGGCCAGCAGCACGATGCCCATCAGCATCGAGACCGAGAGGGCCCCCATCATCAGCAGCGTGGTCGCGGCGTTGCGCGACTTCGGTTTACGAAACGCCGGCACGCCGTTGCTGATGGCCTCCACCCCGGTCAGCGCCGCACAGCCCGAAGAGAACGATCGGGCCACCAGGAACACCAACGCCACCCCCGCGATCGCCCCGCCCTCGGCGTGCATCTCGAAGTCCGCCGACTCCGCGCGCAGCGGCTCACCGAGCACCCAGATACGGAACAGTCCCCAGCCGAGGGTGACCGCCATCGCCACGATGAACGCGTAGGTGGGCAGGGCGAACGCCACGCCCGATTCGCGCACCCCGCGCAGGTTCATCCCCATCACCGCCACGATCGCACCGACCGCGAACAGCACCTTGTGCTCGGCGATGAGCGGATACGCCGAGCCGATGTTGGAGACCGCCGAGGAGATCGACACCGCCACGGTCAACACGTAGTCGACCATCAGCGCCGCGGCGACGGTGAGCCCGGCGTTGGCGCCGAGGTTGGCGGTGGCCACCTCGAAGTCGCCGCCGCCGGACGGGTAGGCGTGCACGTTCTGGCGGTAGCTGGCCACCACGACCAGCATCACGAACGCCACCGCCAGCCCGATCCACGGCGTCAGCGAGTAGGCGGCCAGCCCGGCCACCGACAGCATGAGGAACACTTCCTCGGGGGCGTAGGCCACCGACGACAGCGCGTCGGAGGCGAACACCGGCAACGCGATCCGCTTGGGCAGCAGGGTGTGCTGCAGCCGGTCGCTGCGAAACGGCCGGCCCAGGATGACCCGGCGTGCCGCGGTGGAAAGTTTGGACACGAGAGCCAAGGGTATGCCTCCGCGCCGCTGACGGTAGCGTTCGGCGTAGGCGATGCCCACAGCAGGCGGGCCAGCCCCTGCAGGGAAGCGAATCCACCAGCCGAAAGGACCTCGGGTGAGGGTTGTAGTGATGGGATGCGGTCGGGTCGGCTCCTCGCTGGCCGACGGGCTGGCCCGGATCGGCCACGACGTGGCGGTCATCGACCGGGACAGCACGGCGTTTAGCCGACTCAGCCCGGAATTCACCGGGGAACGGGTCCTCGGCATGGGCTTCGACCGCGATGTGCTGCTGCAGGCCGGCATCGAAGACGCCGGGGCGTTCGCGGCGGTGTCCTCCGGGGACAACTCCAACATCATCTCCGCGCGACTGGCCCGCGAGACGTTCGGGGTGACCCGGGTGGTGGCCCGCATCTACGACGCGAAACGCGCCGCGGTCTACGAACGGCTCGGCATCCCCACGGTGGCGACCGTGCCGTGGACCACCGACCGGTTGCTCAACATCTTGACCCGCGACACCGAACCCGCGAAATGGCGCGACCCCACCGGCACCGTGGCGGTGGTCGAGGTGGTGTTGCACGAGGGCTGGGTGGGCCACCGGGCCAGCGACCTCGAGACCGCCACCGGCGCGCGGGTGGCGTTTCTGCTGCGCTTCGGCTCGGGGCTGCTGCCCGACGCGAAGACCATCCTGCAGGCCGGCGACCAGGTGTATGTGGCAGCGGTCTCCGGTCACGCCGCCGAGGCGGTGGCGATCGCGGCCCTGCCGCCCAGCGAGGATCCGCGGGGGCAGCGATGAAAGTCATGATCGGCGGCGCCGGCGCCGTCGGCCGCTCGATCGCCCGCGAGCTCGTCGACAGCGGCCACGAGGTCTGCCTCATCGAACGCAACGCCGACCACATCGACACCGACGCGTTGGCGACCGCGCAGTGGCAGCTCGGAGACACCTGCGAGCTGAGCCTGCTGGAGTCGGTGCACCTGGAGGACTTCGACGTGGTGATCGCCGCGACCGGCGATGACAAGGCCAACGTGGTGCTGTCGCTGCTGGCCAAAACCGAGTTCGCCGTACCCCGGGTGGTGGCCCGGGTCAACGATCCGCGCAACGAGTGGCTGTTCACCGAGGCGTGGGGCGTCGATGTGGCGGTCTCCACCCCGCGGATGCTGGCCTCACTGGTGGAGGAGGCCGTCGCCGTCGGCGACCTGGTGCGGTTGATGACCTTCCGCAAGGGCGAGTCCAACCTGGTGGAGATCACCCTGCCCGACGACACCCCGTGGGGGGGACGGCCGGTGCGCAAACTGGAGTTGCCGCGCGACGCGGCGCTGGTGACGATTCTGCGCGGGCCCCGGGTGATCGTCCCGCAGGCCGACGAACCGCTGGAGGGCGGCGACGAGTTGCTGTTCGTCGCGGCCGCCGAGGTCGAAGCCCAGTTGCGCGCGCTGCTGCTACCGGCCCACTGAATCCACCGGGTCCCGCGTGCCCGGTTCGCCCGGCTCCGGGCCGGCCGACGCCCCGGGATCCGGGTCGTCCAGGCGGCGCTGGACCGTCTTGATCACCAGGTAGGTGACGACCGCGGCCAGGGCGGTCAACGGCCATCCCATCGCGATGCGCGCCACCGCCAACCACCCGGTCTGGTCGGCGTTGAACAACAGCGCCTGCACCACAAACCGGGAACCGAAGACCAGCACCCAGGCGGCGGTGGCCAGGTCGAACGCGAACACCGCCGCGGGGACCCGCCGCCAGCACCGGTCCCGGCCGGTCGTCCAGCTCCACAGGTAGCCGACCACCGGGCGGCGGATCAGGATCGACACCGCGAACACCGCGGCCCACAGCAGCGACATCACGATGCCCAGCAGGAAATACCCGCGTGACTCCCCGGTCAGGTAGGCGATCAGCACACAGATGGCCACCCCGAAGAAGCCCGACAGCGCCGGCTGGGCGGACTGTCGGCGCAGCAGCCGCCAACCGAGCACGGCGGTGGCCGCGCCCAGCGCGGCCAGGATCGCCGCCCGCAGCCCGAACAGACTCGAGGTGGGCACGAACACCAGCACCGGCAGCGAGGAGTAGAGCAGCCCGCTCACCCCGCCGACCTGGTCGAGCAGTCGTTGGTGGCCCTGCGGCGCGGCGCTCATCACCGGTGCCCGGCCGGGCGGTCGCGACCGGTCACTGCTGGATTTCGTAGTGCGGGTTGTGCATCGTTTTGGCGCCGTTGTCCGCGCGCCCCACCCGGCCGTGCACGCGCAGGGTGCGACCCGATTCGATGCCCGGAATGCGGCGCTGCCCCAACCAGACCAGGGTCACCGTGTCGGTGCCGTCGAACAATTCGGCACGCACCCCGCCGGCGCAGCCCTTGGCGTTGGTCTCCACGGTGCGCAGCATCCCGACCATGGTGACCTCCTGGCCGCGCTCGCAGTCGATGACCCGCTGCGCGCCGGTGTTGACCGCCTCGTCGCAGAGTTCCTCGGCGTCGCGCAGCTCGGGATCCTCGGTCAGCCGACGGGTCAGCCGGCGAACAAAACCTCCGGGCGCGGTCATCGTCTCTCCTGTCGTGCTGTCGCCGGTCGGGCGTTCCCCCGCCACCGTAGACCTGTTGATCGTCAAAATCCACGCGCCCGGCGGGGCGGGTCCGCGGCGTCGGCGCGCGGCGGGCACGATCAAGCCATGACCGTGTCGCTGCGTCACGTCCGCACCGTCGTCCTGCCCGGAACCGGGTCGGACTACGACTACACCCGCCGCGCGTTCGACGCCCCGTTACGCCAGGTGGGAGCGGTGCCGGTGATGCCGCGGCCGCGGCCCTCGGCACTGCTCGACGGCTATTGGGAGGCGTTGGACTCGGCGGCCTCGGGGGGCCCGATCGCCGTCGGCGGGGTGTCGATCGGCGCGGCGGTGGCCGTCGCCTGGGCGCTGCGCCACCCCGACCGCACCGTGGCGGTGCTGGCCGCACTGCCCGCCTGGACCGGCGATCCGGCGTGCAGCCCGGCGGCCGGCTCGGCGCTCGCCACCGCCGCGCAACTGCGCCGCGACGGCCTGGCGGCCACCACCGCCCAGATGGCCGCGGCCAGCCCACGGTGGCTGGCCGACGAGCTCACCCGGTCCTGGCGTGGGCAGTGGCCGGCACTGCCCGAGGCGATGGAGACCGCCGCCGGCTATGTCGCGCCCACCCGCGCCGAACTGGCCGGTCTGCGGGCGCCGCTGGCGGTCGCGGCGGCCGCCGACGACCCGATTCATCCCCGGGCGGTCGGCACCGAATGGGTCGCGGCGGTCGATCGCGGCGCGCTGCGGGTGCTGACCCTCGACGAGATCGGCGCCGACCCCGCCGTGCTGGGCAGGGCCTGCCTGGCGGCGCTGGCCGAGGCGGGTTCGGCGCGCTGAGCGCGCCCGCTCACCCGCCGGTGATGGTGCGCAGCTGCTGCATCGCCGACCCGTCGACGCTGCGCCGCTCCACGGTCTCCTGCGGTGGCGGATCGGGCTCGCCGGCGTTCTCGCCGGCGGCCGCGGCGGCCTGGCGCAGCTGCTCGGCCATCGGCTCGGGCAGCACCACCGGCAGCGGGGTACGCACCGGCATCGGGGTGCTCCCGCGACGCACCACGGTGTCGGCCAGCGCCCGGCGGGCTTCCTCGGCGAGCTCCTCCACCGTCTCCGGGGCGCCGTTGACCACGCAGCGGATCATCCACCGGTAACCGTCGACACCGATGAACCGGACCACCCCCGTCCCGATGCCGACGACCTCGCGGCCCCACCGGCCGTCGACGATCGACACCTCCGCGGCGTCGTTGCGTAACGACTCGGCCAGCTCGGCGGCGACGTCCCGCCACAGCCCGGTGGATTTCGGGGCGGCGTAGGCGGCGATGGTGAACCGGCCGTTGGGGGTCACCACCCACACCGCGTTGGGCACCCCGGCCTCGGTCAGCTCCACCTGAACCTGTCCGGTCTGCGGGATCGGCAGCAGCACCGAGCCGAGGTCCAGCCGCGCGTGCTCAGCGGCCTGGGGATCGTCGAAGTCGTCGATGTCGAACGGGCCGTCGACGTCGTCGACGAGATCATCGTTGTCACTCATTTGCCACTCTCCTGCTCACAAACTGGCATGTCCGCCGGAGGAGCCGTGACCGCCCTGGCCGCGGGCGGTCCCGGCCAGTCCGGCCTCGTCGAACGAGGCGACCTCGACCAACTCGGGCAGCTCCACCCGCTGCACCAACAGTTGGGCGATCCGATCTCCGCGGGCGACGGTGATCGGGGTGGCCGGATCCAGGTTGATCAACGACACCTTGATCTCACCGCGGTACCCGGCGTCGATCGTGCCGGGACTGTTGACGATCGAAAGCCCCACCCGCGCAGCCAATCCGGAGCGCGGATGCACCAAGCCGACCATCCCGCGCGGGATGGCGACGGCCACCCCGGTGGGCACCAGGGCACGCTGTCCGGGGCCCAATTCGATGTCGACGGCGCTGTAGAGGTCAACGCCGGCGTCACCGTCGTGGGCCCGGTGGGGCAACGGCAGCTCGGGATCCAAACGCAGCACGGCCAGACTGGTCGACACGAGGCCACAGACTACCCTTGATCCGATGTCCGGAACACGTGTCGCCCCGCAGAGCGTGCGCTACGCCGAACGGCTCTGGGTGCCGTGGTGGTGGTGGCCGCTGGGCTTACTGGTCGCCGCGATCTTCGCCTACGAGGTGAATCTGAGTCTGCGTGCCCTTCCGGACTGGCTGCCGTTCGCGCTGCTGGGCGCCGTCGCGGCCGCCACTCTGCTGTGGCTGGGGCGCGTGGAGGTCCGTGTCGTCGACGGCGGGGCGCCCGACGGCGTCGAGTTGTGGGTGGCCGACGCGCACCTGCCGGTCGCCGTGATCGCCCGCACCGCCGAGATTCCGCGCTCGGCGAAATCGGCGGCGCTCGGCCGCCAGCTGGATCCGGCGGCCTTCGTCATGCACCGCGGCTGGGTGGGACCGTTGCTGTTGGTGGTGCTCGACGACCCCGACGATCCGACGCCGTACTGGCTGGTCAGCTGTCGCCGTCCGGACCGGATGCGCGCAGCGCTGGCCGCTCACCCCGAACCCGCCTAGCGCCGCGCCCGGCGCCCGGCGCGGCCGGGGTGGCTCACGCCGCGCAGTCGGTGCAGATCATCACGCCGTTCTTCTCGCTGGCCAGCCGGCTGCGGTGTTGGACCAGAAAACAGCTCGAGCAGGTGAACTCGTCGGCCTGCTTCGGGATGACCCGCACCGACAGCTCCTCGCCGGACAGGTCGGCGCCGGGCAGCTCGAACGACTCGGCGGTCTCAGATTCGTCGACGTCCACCACGGCCGACTGCGCTTCGTTGCGACGCGCCTTGAGCTCCTCGATGGAGTCCTCGGAAACCTCGTCCGCCTCGTTGCGCCGTGGGGCGTCATAGTCGGTAGCCATCGTCATGTCCCCTCTTACAACCTCTGCAAGCAAAGGTTTGTACCAGCGTTAACCACTTCCACCAAACGATTCGTGCCCATCTCACATTCCATCCAACTGTGATTTACCTCACAACGCTCCTGCGGTCGGTCCCGTCGGGCCGACGCGGCGCCTTATAGAGTGCTTGCGTGGTCGCACAAATCACCGCAGGCACCGCCTTCGACAAACACGGTCGGCCGTTCCGGCGGCGCAACCCTACACCCGCACTGATCGCCTTGGTGGTCATGGTGCTGGCGACCACGGTGATCTGGACGGTCGCCCTGACCCGCCACACCGACGCCGAGGAGGTGGCGATCTGCAATCCGCCGCCGCCGGGCACGACGGCCGACCAGCCCGCCCTGGGCGAGCAGGTGACCCCGTCGACGATGGTGGAGATCATCCCGGCCGACCTCACCGCGACCACCGTGCGGGTGCTCAACGCCAGCGGCCGGGGCGGGCAGGCCACCGAGGTCGCCGGCGCGCTCCGCGACCTGGGTTTCCCCACCCCGACGGCGGCCAACGACCCGATCTACGCCACCGAACGGCTGGACTGCCAGGGCCAGATCCGCTTCGGCGAGGCCGGTGAGGCCGCCGCAGCGGCGGTCTGGCTGGTCGCGCCCTGCACCGAGTTGTTCCGCGACAATCGCGAGGACGACTCGGTCGACCTGGCGTTGGGCACCGACTTCGCCGCGCTGACCCACTCCGACGACGTCGAGGCGGTGCTGGCCCGGCTACGCCCAGACGCCGCCGACGCCCCGGAGAAACCCCAGTTGATCCAGGCCCACAGCGGCGTCTGCTGAGCCGCCGGCGGTCAGCCGGCGATCGATGCCATCCCGCCGTACCCGGCCAGCGTGTCGACCAGGTCGGCGCTGATCCCCGGCGCGGCGGCCACCACCACCGCACCCGCGCCGGTGCGCTCCGGTTCCGGGATCACCACCTCGGCGCCGGCCTCCGCGGCGATCAGGGCCCCGGCCGCCCAGTCCCAGACGTTGAGCCCGTGTTCGTAGAACGCGTCGAGCCGTCCGGCGGCGATCAGACACAGATCCAGCGCCGCCGAACCGATGCGGCGCACGTCGCGGACCCGCGGCAGCATGCGGGCCAACAGGTCGGCCTGGACCCGCCGGCGCGCCGCCGAATAGCCGAATCCGGTGCCCAGCAACGCCATGGACAGCGCGGTGGCCCCGCTGCAGCGCAACACCTCGGTGCCGGCGGCGGACCGGCGGTGGGCGCCGACGCCACGCGCCGCCGAATAGACCGCGTCGGCGGCCACATCGGCCACCGCCCCGGCCACCGACACCCCGTTGACCTGAGCGGCCACCGACACCGCAAACGCCGGGATGCCGTAGACGAAGTTGACCGTGCCGTCGATCGGGTCGACCACCCAGGTGACCGCGTCGGGCGCCCCGGCGCCGCGCCGGGAACCGCCCTCCTCCCCCAGCACCGGGTCGCCGGGGCGCAACTCGGCGAGGCGGCGGCGCAGCAGATCCTCGGTCTCGGTGTCGACCACGGTCACCGGGTCGGTCGGGGTGCTCTTGGCGCGCACCGCGATCGGCGTCGCCGAGGCGGGGACCAGCACCTCGCCACGGCGTCGCCGCACGAAGGCCGCGGCCTCGCCGGCGACCGCCTCGGCCACCGCCCGCAACGCCGCGGGTCGCACATCGTCGGGTCGCACACCCCCATCGCAGCACAAACCCGGCGGGCGTGCAGCGCCGCCGATTAGGGTGTGAGCAACCTATCCCCCGTCGGAGGAGACCGATGAGCACCACCGGCAGCGTCCCGCGCGATCACGGATTCGGCGTCGACGTCGGCGGCAGCGGCATCAAGGGCGGCATCGTCGACCTGAACACCGGGCAGCTGGTCGGTGACCGGTTCAAACTGCCCACCCCGCAGCCGGCCACCCCACCGGCGGTGGCCCGCACCGTCGCCGCGGTGGTCCGCGAACTCGACTGGGACGGACCGCTGGGGGTCACCTACCCGGGTGTGGTCAAAAACGGGCAGGTGCGCACCGCGGCCAACGTCGACAAGGGCTGGATCGGGGCCAACGTGCGCGATGTGATCGGCGCTGAGCTGCCCGGCCAGGACGTCACGGTGCTCAACGACGCCGACGCGGCCGGTCTCGCCGAGGTCCGGTTCGGCGCCGGCCGCGAACACTCCGGGGTGGTCGTGTTGTTGACCTTCGGCACCGGGATCGGTTCGGCGGTCATCCACGACGGCGTGCTGCTTCCCAACACCGAGTTCGGTCACATCGATGTGGGCGGCAAGGAGGCCGAGCACCGGGCGGCCGCGTCGGTCAAGGAACGCAAGGACTGGAGCTACGCGAAGTGGGCCCGGCAGGTCTCCAAGGTGCTCGCCGCGATCGAGAAGGCGATCTGGCCGGACCTGTTCATCGCCGGCGGCGGCATCAGCCGCAAGGCGCACAAGTGGTTGCCGCTGCTGGACAGCGACACGCCGGTGGTGGCCGCGGCGTTGCAGAACACGGCCGGGATCGTGGGGGCTGCGATGGCCGCGGACCCCGGGTTCGGCCATCGGGTCGGGCGCTGAATTTCGCCCGCTGCAGCCGATCGGCTCCGGCGCTGCCGTTACAATGGCACACGGCGGTCCTCGGCGGCCGACCAACCGATAGCGGTGAGTATCTGCACAGATCACGACGCCGACATTCCATACAGCAGAAACCTCCGGCAAGCGCCTGCCCACGCGGCCGAAGGTCAGCCCGAGCGAAGGGGTGTACGTGGCAGCGACCAAGCCAAGTCCGGCAACCGACAAGCCGGTGAAGCGCACCGCCACCAAAGCTGCCGCCACCAAAGCCGCCAAGGCCGCCAAGGCCACCAAGGCCACCCGCAGCTCCGCGACCGACGGCGCGGCGAAGACCACCAAGGCCCCGGCGAAGAAAGCCGCCGCGGGGGCCGCCCCCCGGAAACGCGCGACCAAGGCGGCCCCGGCGAAGAAGGCCGCCGCGAAAAAGACCGCCGCGACCAAGACCCGGGCCAGCCGGGCGACGAAGGACACCGCCGCCGAGACCGGCACGGCCGCCGAGACCGACACCGACCTCGAGACCGACCCCGCTGCCGGCGAGATCGATGCCGACACCGTGGTCACCATCGAGGATCTCGCCGACGACACCGCCGACGAGGAGATCGCCGAGCCGTCGGAGAAGGACAAGGCCTCCGGCGACTTCGTCTGGGACGAGGAGGAGTCCGAGGCGCTGCGGCAGGCCCGCAAGGACGCCGAACTCACCGCCTCGGCCGACTCGGTGCGCGCCTACCTCAAACAGATCGGCAAGGTGGCACTGCTCAACGCCGAGGAGGAGGTCGAGCTCGCCAAGCGCATCGAAGCCGGCCTCTACGCGACCCAGAAGATGGCCGAGTACACCGCCAATGGCGAGAAACTCGCCGTCGCCTACCGGCGCGACATGGCCTGGATCTGTCGCGACGGTGATCGCGCCAAAAACCACCTGCTCGAGGCGAACCTGCGGCTGGTGGTCTCGCTGGCGAAACGCTACACCGGACGGGGCATGGCGTTTTTGGACCTGATCCAGGAGGGCAACCTGGGTCTGATCCGCGCGGTGGAGAAATTCGACTACACCAAGGGCTACAAATTCTCCACCTACGCCACCTGGTGGATCCGCCAGGCCATCACCCGCGCCATGGCCGACCAGGCCCGCACCATCCGGATCCCGGTGCACATGGTCGAGGTGATCAACAAGCTGGGCCGCATCCAACGGGAGCTGCTGCAGGATCTGGGCCGCGAGCCCACCCCCGAGGAGCTGGCCAAGGAGATGGACATCACCCCGGAGAAGGTGCTGGAGATCCAGCAGTACGCCCGGGAACCGATCTCGCTGGACCAGACCATCGGCGACGAGGGCGACTCGCAGCTCGGTGATTTCATCGAGGACAGTGAAGCCGTCGTAGCCGTCGACGCCGTCTCGTTCACCCTGCTGCAGGACCAGTTGCAGTCGGTGCTCGAGACGCTCTCCGAACGCGAAGCCGGCGTGGTGCGGCTGCGGTTCGGACTCACCGACGGCCAGCCTCGCACCCTCGACGAGATCGGCCAGGTCTACGGGGTCACCCGCGAGCGGATCCGCCAGATCGAGTCCAAGACGATGAGCAAACTGCGCCACCCCAGCCGCTCGCAGGTGCTGCGCGACTACCTGGACTAGCGTCGACGCGCGATCACGTCCGCCACGGCGCGAACCTGCCGTCGACGCCCGGGCGGTAGGCGGTGACGGCGATGACCGCGTCCACCGGCAACACCCCGTACAGGTGCGCGAACAGCATCCCCGCCGGATCTTCGGGCACGCCGGGCTCCCAGCGCACCGGCGCGGCCAGGCGCTCGCCGGCGATGTGCAGCAACACCAGATCGGTGCGGCCGGCAAACAGCCGATTGGCCGGCAGATGGACCTGCTCGGGACTCGACAGGTGGATGAAGCCCTCCCGGTCCAGGGACTCCGGGTGCAGGCGACCGCGGCGGCGGGCTCGATCCCAATCGTCGGCGGCGCACAGGTGCACGAGAACGTCGGGGCTGTCGTGGGTCATCGGTCCAGCGTGCCGCACCGCGCCGCAGGCCGCGGTGAGGTGCGACACACCAGACGGGCCCCGGGAACAACACCGAATCCCCGTTCGTCTGACACAGTGGAGCTATGCATGAAACGGAGGGGGCTATGAACGCGACTCTGACCGGCCCGGAATTGACCAAGGCTGATCGTTGCGACCGCTGCGGTGCGGCGGCGCGGGTGCGTGCCACCCTGCCGTCGGGAGCCGAACTCCTCTTCTGCCAGCACCACGCCAACGCCCACGAAGCGAAGCTGATCGAGATGGCCGCGGTGCTGGAGACCAGCCCGCCGGAGGCGTAGAGACAACTCACCGGATGCCAATCCGCGCGGGCGGGCTCCTGTCGGGGATGCTGGACGAGTCATGAGTCACCCGGATCCCGCCGCGGCGCCGCCGCGACCGCGCCACCACGCGTGGCCGATCCTGCGCCGGACCCTGACGAAAAGCTGGGATGACTCGATTTTCTCCGAGTCGGCGCAGGCCGGCTTCTGGTCGGTGCTGTCGCTGCCGCCGCTGCTGTTGGGGATGCTCGGCAGCCTCTCCTACATCGCGCCGCTGTTCGGTCCCGACACGCTGCCGACCATCCAGGCCCGGCTGATCGGCGCTGCGGGGCGGTTTTTCTCCCAGAACGTCGTCACCGAGATCATCGAGCCGACCGTGCACGACATCGTCGCCGGCGCGCGCGGGGAGGTCGTGTCGCTCGGGTTCATCATCTCGCTGTGGGCCGGCTCCTCGGCCATCTCCGCGTTCGTCGACTCGGTGGTCGAGGCCCACGACCAGACCGCCCTGCGCCATCCGGTGCGGCAGCGGTTCTTCGCGCTGTTCCTCTACGTCGCGATGCAGGTGGTCATCATCGTGGCGGCCCCCATCCTGGCGCTGGGCCCGCGTAAGATCGCCGAACATCTCCCGCCGAACTGGTCGCAGATGCTGCACCTGGCCTACTACCCGGTGCTCGGGCTGATCCTGGTGCTCGGGGTCACCGTCTTGTACCGGGCGTCGCTGCCCCGACCGTTGCCGTCGCACCGGCTGATCGTCGGGGCGATGCTGGCCAGCACGGTCTTCGTGGTGGCGACCCTGGGGTTGCGGGTCTACCTGCGCTACATCACCCGCACCGGCTACACCTACGGCGCGCTGGCCACCCCGATCGCGTTCCTGCTGTTCGCGTTCTTCCTCGGGTTCGCGATCATGGTCGGCGCCGAACTCAACGCCGCCATCGAAGAGGAGTGGCCGGCACCGGCCACCCACGTGGGCCGGATGCGGCACTGGATGCGGGTACGGCGACGCTGGCTGCGGGTACGCCGACGCGGCCTGACCCCGGCGGTGGCGCCGGTCGGGCGCCCAGCCGCCCCCGACGACCGGCCCGCCGCGAAGGTCAGCCCTTCTTGAGCTTCTCGTAGACGCGTTTACACTCCGGGCACACCGGCGACCCCGGCTTGGCCGAGCGGGTCACCGGAAACACCTCGCCGCACAGCGCCACCACATGGCTGCCCATCACGGCGCTCTCGGCGATCTTGTCCTTTTTCACGTAGTGGAAATACTTCGGGGTATCGCTGTCGGTCCCGTCGTCGACGCGTTCGTCGGTATCGGTGCGATCGAGGGTCTGGGTCTGCATGCGCCCATTCTGCCCACGCCGTGCCGGTTTCGGGAAACCGGCCGTGTCAACGACCGCCCGAATGTGGGACAGTGGAGGTTATGAAGCACAGCCCTGAGCTGGGTTTCGACGACGATGGTCGGCCAGTACTCATCACCGCCGCGGCACCCTCCTTTGAAGAAGAGCACCGAGCCCGGGTGCGCAAATACCTGATCATGATGTCCTGCCGGATCCCGGCGTTCGTCCTCGCCGCCCTGGCCTACGCGCAGTGGCACAACGGGTTGCTGTCGATGGCGATCCTGGCGGTGTCGATTCCGTTGCCCTGGATGGCGGTGCTGATCGCCAACGACCGTCCACCGCGGCGCGCCGGCGAGCCCCGCCGCTACGACGCGGCGTCGCCGCACCCGTCGCTGCGGCACGCCGCCCACGACCGGATGCT
>Ga0079225_10000021_pt1 | contig 140752 bp, 152 predicted proteins | sample Poulit2012_FD_76344 | JGI IMG/M metagenome (GOLD analysis project Ga0079225, IMG submission 76344) | Agricultural soil microbial communities from Georgia to study Nitrogen management - Poultry litter 2012 | ecosystem: Environmental > Terrestrial > Soil > Agricultural land | place: USA... | reverse complement strand
TTTTATAAATATCTGAAAGGCTTGACCCGGAGCCTCTGTGGGCATGAGTTCCCTTGGCCAGAAGGTCAGCTAGTTGTAAAATATCACGCTGGCACGCCAAAAAGGCTATCATGCCCACTTCACCACGTAAAGCCGTGCTATGAATAAACATCGCAACTAATCATACAACCTTAGTGTAAAGTTCTTCAATTTCTTGTGGTGTTTTATAATCAATACTTCCGTGAATTCTTTTACGGTTGTACAAACCTTCTATATATTGAAATAATGCTAATTTGGCTGACTCAAAATCTAGGTAGCGAACGTGATTGACCTCTTCTTTCTTTAGTATAGCATGAAATGACTCAATACAAGCGTTGTCGTAAGGACTGCCTTTATAACTGAAAGAATGTGTCATATTAATGTTTTTGTAATTTAGCAAAGTCATCCGGGGTAATAGATGAGCCATCATCCAACTCCACCGGAGTAAATTTTTTAATCCATGGATAAATTGTTACATTGGAAACGCCTGCTTAAATCTTTAACTTTTTGACCGGAATGATATAACTCAACTATCATTTTACGAAAATTGTCATTATAACCATTGCCATTTTTATTGTGATTCATTGGACACATCCTCCTAAACATAAGTTTAAACATTTAACTAGAATGTGTCCATGATACTAGGGTAGCATCACAAGCGATTTCTTTTATGAACATGATTTAAATTTTATCATAGACTGGTGTAGACTTACATCGCTCTTTAGCTTGAACTGGATTATGATTACTTATTTCAGAGAGAAAAGACTTGTTAACACAAAAGTAAGTTGCTTGGCTTTTATAATTAATTTTAGCATGGTTAAATATGTGAATATCCTAGAAATTTATAGCGTTATTATAGTTATATAAATTTCATTGAGATCTTTGTGTTCAAGATAATAAGGAGATATTAAAAATTTATATTTGGTTTGAAGGCTATGAATACTAAAACTATTTATTAAATAATAGTATTTTGTTTTATCTACATGAAACAACTTAATAGTTATAATTTTCTTTCACCGAAAAAGATCTAAAATTAAAGAGTTGACGAATTTTTCAAATCGTTTTGAGGATGGAAGAGAACTTAAGCAAAATAATAACGGTGTTTAGCTAGAAAGCTAGACACCGTTATGAAAATAAGTTTTTTTCATACACCAGTTATTGTTCTTGAAAAAGACATTGTATAAAGCTTGAACAGCTTGTTTTAATTGCTTATCTTTAATGCCAAACATCATGGACACTTCCGAGGAACCTTGATTAATCATCTCAATGTTTACATTAGCGTTAGTTAGTGCAGTTGTTGCTTTTTGCGCCATGCCGGTAGTATGTTTCATGCCCTCACCGACAATCATAATCATTGCTAAATTTCGCTCAATTTTAACAGTATCTACTGCCAATTCATTTTTGATCCGAAACAATATAGTTTTTTCTTTTTCATCTGTCAGTTGATGTTCACGCAAAATAATTGACATATCATCAATACCTGATGGGGCATGTTCAAATGAAATACATTCGTCTTCTAAAATTTGAAATAATTTTCGTCCAAACCCTAACTCACGGTTCATTAAATATTTGCTAACGTATAAGCTACAAAAGCCTATATCACTCGCAATGCCGACGATACACCTTTCTGTTGGTTTTTTATGTGAAACAATCATTGTTCCTTTTGCTGTTGGGTTATTCGTATTTTTAATACATACTGGAATATTTGCTTTAAAAGCTGGGATTAAAGCTTCATCATGAAATACGGAAAAACCAGCATATGATAATTCACGCATTTCTTTATATGTTAATGTATCAATCGTCGATGGCTGATTGACAATATTTGGGTTGACTGCATAAACAGAGTCAACATCTGTAAAATTTTCGTATAAATCAGCCTTCACACCAGCAGCAACGATAGAGCCAGTAATATCTGAACCACCACGTGAGAAAGTCATCAAGCGGTTAGATTGTGTGTAACCAAAAAATCCTGGAATAACCATCACTTCATGATGATGTCGTAATTGGTTAAGTTGTTTACAACTGTTTGGAAGTATTTGCGCATCTCCAGGATTGTCACTAACGACGATGCCTGCATCTTTTGGATTTAAATAAACAGCCTCTACATCTAACGTGTTTAAATAAGCTGTAACGATTTTAGCACAACTATCTTCGCCAATCGCTTTAATCGGATCTAAGTATCCAGGTGTAACGTACTTGAGTGCAGTTTGCATAGACGTTTTTATGTCTTTAAACAGTTGTTCCGGTAGTTGCAAGTTATTAATAATACCGGAAAAACGATTTAAAACTGTCGTTAAATACTCATCATATGAATCGTTATTTATATAATTTTCTCCAATTTTAATTAATAAATCGGTTATTTTATCATCGTGATCGTGACGTTTCCCCGGCGCAGATACGACGATAAACTTCCGACGCTTATTTTCTTTTACAATTTGTCCGACTTTTTTAATTTGCTTAGCATTAGCTAACGAACTACCACCAAATTTTGCTACGTTTACATTCATTTTGTTTCTCCTTATATTTATTTATATTTTAATGTTTGATCTTTTTTTTGTTTTAATTGTTTTTTGCGGTCACGGTGGGCAATAAATCCACCGAGAAAGGCAATACCTGCGATAAATAATATAAGACCGATAATAAATTGTAGTCCTTTTGAAAGTAAAATCGGATAATAATCATCAAATAATGTATCACGCATTAACTTTATGCCAAAGGCTGATAGAACGCCTGGTATAAATAGTATGATAACAGCAATAATTCTAATCATAACGTTTCCCCTTTAACATAAGCTGTGTTTATTATAGCAAAATTTATGAACAATAGAAATGAATGAATGTAAATTTGCTAAATATTTCATAGTCTTTTATGATAAAATATGCAAATATAGTAAAGGGGAGGATAATGGTTGCGTGTATTAATTGTTGGTGCAGGAACAGGCGGTAGTGCATTGTTTAAAATTTTACATGCAACAAATTGGATGGAAATTGTCGCAGTTATTGATTATGATCAACGCGCCAAAGGTTTACAATTAGCACGAAAATACCACATTCCGACATCGACTCACTGGAAAGAGTGGCTCACACAAAGTATAGATATCATTATCGAAGCAACAGGTGATGAACGTGTTTTAGAAGAACTGTTAGCTCAAAAAGAGAGCAAAACGATAGTCATTCCTGGAACTGTCGCCTATATCATTTCCGAATTATTCGAGGAAAAGGAATCTTTGTTAGACCGTGTTAAAACTGAAATGAACAATCAAGAGCTTATTTTAAATAACATTCACGATGGCATGATCGTTATCGACAATCAAGAAGTGATCCAATTCGTTAATAAAAGTGCTGAAAAAATAATGAATTTTGCAAAAGAAAATGTTGAAGGGAAAAAAATTTATGAGATTATCCCTAATTCACGCTTACCACATGTGCTCCGTAGCCAAAGAAAAGAACTTAATCAAAAATTAATTTTAAATAATGAAAAAAAAGTAATATCTACACGAATTCCACTCATTAATACAAATCAACAATTAATGGGCGCATTTGCAGTTTTTAAAGATATAACGGAAGTCATGAAGCTAGCTGAAGAAAACACTGATTTAAAAGCAATTAAAACGATGCTAGAGGCGATTATTCAATCTTCTGATGAGGCTATAAGTGTCGTTGATGAGAAGGGACTAGGTTTAATGGTTAATCCCGCTTATACGCGAATTACAGGTTTAAAAGAGGAAGATGTGCTCGGAAAACCAGCAACGGTTGATATTTCTGAAGGCGAAAGTATGCATATGAAAGTATTGGAGACACAAAAACCAGTCCGCGGTGTTCCGATGAAGGTTGGACCGAATAAAAGGGACGTGCTCGTAAATGTTGCACCTGTTATTGTTGATGACGATATTAAAGGAAGTGTCGGGATCATTCATGATGTGTCCGAAATACAAGCGCTTACAGAAGAGTTAAAAAAGGCAAAGAAAATTATCCGAACATTAGAAGCAAAATATACGTTTGATGATATTATCGGGCCGTCTGATGAGATGCAACTTGCATTAGAACAAGCAAAAGTAGGCGCGAAAACACCTGCAACAGTTTTATTACGGGGAGAATCTGGAACTGGAAAAGAATTGTTTGCCCATGCCATACATAATGAAAGTGATCGCAAACATCACAAATTTATTCGTGTCAATTGTGCTGCAATTGCGGAGTCAATTTTAGAAAGTGAGTTGTTCGGATATGAAGAAGGAGCTTTTTCTGGTGCCCGGCGCGGTGGAAAAAAGGGTTTATTTGAAGAAGCCCATCTTGGCAGTATTTTTTTAGATGAAATTGGTGAGCTTTCATTGTCAACACAGGCGAAATTGTTGCGTGTTCTACAAGAAAATGAAATTATTAGAGTCGGAGGTACAAGGCCAATATCAATTGACGTTCGTGTCATTGTTGCAACAAATGTCAATTTAGAAAAAGCAATTATGCATAAGACTTTTCGTGAAGATTTATATTACCGTTTGAATCGTTTGCCAATTTTTATTCCATCGCTAAGAGAGCGGCTTTCCGATTTACCGAGTTTAATTCACCATTTAATTGAAAAATTAAATCAATCATACGGGCGTCATGTAAAAACGATCGAAGAACAAGCGATAGAAGATTTGAAACAATATGATTGGCCGGGAAATGTTCGCGAGCTTGAAAATGTTATTGGACGGGCAATGATTTACATGGACAGACATGAAGAAATTATTCGGCGAAAATACTTGCCACCATTAAAGGTCCCTCAAGATAAAGATGAACAAATAAGGCAGATAAACAATAATGAAAACATTCCTCAATCTCTTAAACAAGCAATGGAAACGTATGAAAGGGAATTTATTTACCGTGCTTATGAAAGAAATAACTTTAATAAAACAAATACGGCGAAAGATTTAGGGATTTCCCTTCGCAATCTATATTATAAATTTACGAAATACAATTTTTGAATAACTTCGCATGCAAAAACTTTCATAAATTGCAATGTTTTTCTAGGTGTTATATCATAAAATAAAGCGCTTACAACAAGTATTATTTGGCATGATTTTTGCAACGTACTTCGATGAAGCAATGAACCTTTATAAAGGTTCATATGTAACAATACATTTACCGCTTGAAAATATTTAGCTATAATTAAAGCGGTGAGTTTTGAAGGAGGAGAAAATGATGGAGATATTTTCTTATATGGCAAACGATGATTATGAACAACTTTTATTTTGTCAAGATAAAAACTCAGGTTTAAAAGCAATGATTGCGATTCACGATACGACACTCGGTCCAGCTTTAGGCGGTGCACGTATGTGGACGTATGATTCTGAAGAAAAAGCGATTGAAGATGCTTTAAGGCTTGCCCGTGGTATGACGTATAAAAATGCAGCAGCAGGACTTAATCTTGGTGGCGGAAAAGCTGTTATTATTGGTGATCCGAATAAAGATAAAAACGAAGAAATGTTTAGAGCCTTTGGACGCTATATACAAAGTTTAAACGGACGCTATATTACAGCAGAAGACGTTGGAACGACAGTTGATGATATGGACTTTATTCATATGGAAACTGATTATGTCACAGGAACTTCAGGTTTTGGTTCTTCCGGTAATCCTGGCCCTGTAACAGCTTATGGTGTATATAAAGGCATCCAAGCAACAGCTAAAGAGGCTTTTGGTACCGATTCTTTAGCAGGTAAAACAGTCGCTGTTCAAGGCATCGGGAATGTTGCTTTTCGATTATGCCATTATTTATATGAAGAAGGCGCTCAATTAATTGTCACAGATATCAATAAAAAGGCAGTTGAAAAAGCCGTTGAAAAGTTTGGTGCAACGGCGGTCGATCCTGATGATATTTATGACGTTGCATGTGACATTTATTCACCCTGTGCGCTTGGTGCGACACTTAACGATGAAACCATTCCAAAATTACAAGCAAAAGCGATTGCAGGTTCTGCAAACAACCAATTAAAGCTTGAAAAACACGGTGATGACCTTTATGAACGAGGTATCGTATATGCGCCAGATTTTGTCATTAATGCCGGAGGAGTCATCAATGTTGCCGATGAACTCCAGCCTAACGGATATCAACAAGAGAGAGCAATGAAAAAAGTAGAGTCGATTTATGATAACTTAATGAAAGTGTTTGAAATTTCAAATCGCGATCAAATTCCAACATATTTAGCTGCCGATCGCATGGCTGAAGAAAGAATTGCATCTATGAAAAAGTCTAGAGGTCAATTTTTACGGCAAGATAAACATATTTTAAGCCACCGGTCATGATGTTTGAGAGAAATAGAAAGGAGCTGGCAATCAATGACGCAATCATATGATCTCGCCGTCCTAGGAGGAGGCCCTGGTGGGTATGTTTCAGCCATTCGGGCTTCTCAATTAGGCTTGCGTGTAGCACTGATTGAAAAAAAGCATTTAGGAGGCACGTGTCTGCACAATGGATGTATACCATCTAAAGCAATGCTAAGAAGTGCAGAAATATTTCGGCAAACAAAATTAGCGAGCGAATTTGGTGTTGATAGTGAAAAACCTACATTAAATTTCTTTAACGTACAAAAAAGAAAAAATAAAATTATCAACACACTGCACAAAGGTGTTCAAGGTTTAATGAGGAAAAATAAAATTGACGTTTACAACGGTATAGGTCGTCTATTAGGGCCAAGTATTTTTTCACCAATCGCCGGTTCGATCTCAATTGAGTATGACAATGGCGAAGAAAATGACATTATTACACCGAAAAATGTTCTCATTGCAACTGGTTCAAAGCCGAATATTTTAGCTGATTTAAAAGTGGATGGAACGTATGTGTTAACGTCTGATGAAGCTTTACATATGGAAAATCTACCTACTTCAATGATTATTGTTGGTGGTGGTGTGATCGGTATAGAGTGGGCATCTATGCTCGTTGATTTTGGTGTTGATGTCACAGTTATAGAAGCAAAGGAACGCATTTTACCAACAGAAGATGAAGATATATCGAAAGAAATAGAAAAACAACTTAAACAAAAAGGGGTAACGTTTATAACGAATGCTAAAGTTTTACCCGAGACGTTAGAAACAGATGGAGCCGTAACAATTGATGTAAAGACTTCTGATCAGCAGAAAACTTTGACAGGTGAAAAACTGCTTGTTTCCATCGGGCGCAAGGCAAACACTAAAAACATCGGGCTTGAAAATACAGAGGTCATTGTTAAAGACGGTTATATTCAAACGAATGAATTCTATCAAACGAAAGAAGCACATATTTATGCCATCGGTGATTGTATTGGTGGTATGCAGTTAGCCCATGTCGCTTCACATGAAGGAGTGATCGCTGTTGAGCATATCGCTGGAGAGCAGCCGTTTTTGCTAAGCGAACAAAACGTTCCTTCATGTATTTATTCGCATCCAGAAGCCGCTTCAATCGGCATGACTGAACAGCAAGCGAAAGATGCCGGATACGATATAAGTGTTGGTAAACTTCCGTTCCAAACGAATGGAAAAGCTCTCGTATATGGAGATACTCAAGGCTTTGAAAAAATTATCGCGAATAAGAAAAATAATGATGTACTCGGCATTCACATGATCGGACCGCTCGTGACTGAGATGATCTCTGAGGCAAGTTTAGCGAAATTACTCGATGCAACACCTTGGGAAATTTCCGATAGTATTCATCCACATCCAACACTATCAGAAACCGTTGGTGAAGCAGCGTTAGCAGTTGATGGATTACAAATTCACGGATAAATAAAGCATGCGAATGATTAAAGATTGCCTATTCTATTAGTTAACATTTGAGGAGGTTTTTTTATGTCAATGAACCGACATAAGGAACTAGGTTTATCAGATGAACATGTCATTGATATGTTTAAAACGATGTTGTTAGCAAGAAAAATTGATGAAAGAATGTGGTTGTTAAATAGGGCGGGTAAAATTCCGTTTGTTATTTCTTGTCAAGGTCAGGAAGCAGCACAAGTCGGTGCAGCTTTTGCGCTTGATCGCGACAATGACTATATCGCGCCTTATTATCGTGATTTAGGTGTTGTACTCGCTTTCGGTATGACAGCTAAAGAGTTAATGCTATCAGGCTTTGCAAAGGCTGATGATCCAAATTCGGGCGGGCGGCAAATGCCTGGACACTTTGGACAAAAGAAAAATAGAATTTTAACAGGTTCTTCACCTGTGACAACACAACTACCTCATGCTGTCGGCGTCGCGTTAGCAGCGAAAATGGAAGGTAAAGACTTTGTTTCATTTGTAACTTTAGGTGAAGGATCTTCAAATCAAGGTGACTTTCATGAAGGATTAAACTTTGCTGGTGTCCATAACTTACCTGTCATCACAATGGTTGAAAATAATGGCTATGCGATTTCTGTACCAGTTGAAAAACAATTAGCTTGCGAGAAAGTATCAGATCGAGCAGTTGGTTACGGTATGCCAGGTTATACGATCGATGGTAACGATCCATTAGAAGTATTTAAAGTTGTTAAAGAAGCTCGAAAGCGCGCTTCTTCGGGGGAGGGGCCAACGCTCATTGAAACGATTACACACCGGTTAACGTCGCACTCAAGTGATGATGATGACCGAGCATATCGTGATCCATCAGAAATTGAAGAAGCGAAAAAGAATGACTGTATTTTAACGTTTGCAAACTATTTAAAAGAAACAAACGTTTTAACAGAAGACTTAGAAAAAGAGATTCATGAAGAAATGGATAAAATTGTGAATGAAGCAACTGAGTTTGCTGAAGATGCACCATACGCCGCGCCAGAAGATGCATTAAAGTATGTTTATGAATCGTAAGGAGGTTTTAAGAAAATGACAGTTATGACATATATTCAAGCAGTCACAACGGCGTTAAAGGAAGAAATGCAACGGGATGAAAAAGTGTTTATTTTAGGTGAAGATGTTGGTAAAAAGGGTGGTGTATTTAAAGCAACTGAAGGATTGTATGATGAATTTGGTGAATACCGTGTGCTTGATACACCACTTACGGAATCGGCTATAGCTGGTGTAGGCATCGGCGCAGCTATGTATGGCATGCGTCCGATTGCGGAAATACAATTTGCGGATTTCATTATGCCAGCAGTTAATCAAATTGTCTCAGAAGCTGCTAAAGTGAGATATCGTTCAAATAATGATTGGAATTGTCCAATTACGATTCGGGCACCATATGGTGGTGGCGTGAACGGTGCTTTATATCATTCTCAATCCGTTGAAGCACTATTTGCCAATCAACCGGGATTAAAAATTGTAATGCCTTCAACACCTTATGACGTTAAAGGCTTACTAAAAGCAGCGATTCGCGATAACGATCCTGTTTTATTTTTTGAACATAAGCGGGCTTATCGTTTGTTAAAAGAGGAAGTTCCTGGAGAAGATTACGTACTGCCAATCGGAAAGGCTGATGTTAAACGACAAGGATCAGATATTACAGTGATTACATATGGTTTATGTGTCCATTTCGCTATGCAAGCAGCAGAAAAATTATCTGAAGAAGGCATTGACGCACACATTCTTGATTTAAGGACGGTATATCCACTCGATCAAGAAGCTATTATCGAGGCTGCTGCTAAAACAGGTAAAGTATTGCTTGTGACAGAAGACAATAAAGAAGGTAGTGTAATGAGTGAGGTTGCGGCGATTATTGCAGAGAACTGTCTCTTTGACCTTGATGCACCTATTCAACGCTTAGCAGGACCAGATGTGCCAGCGATGCCTTTTGCCCCGACAATGGAAAAGTATTTCATGTTGAATCCAGAAAAAATTGAAGCAGCCATGCGAGATCTAGCAGAATTTTAATTCAAATGGGAGGGTTTAACGTTGACGATGGAAAAATTACAGATGCCTCAACTCGGAGAAAGTGTTACTGAAGGAACGATTACTACTTGGCTTGTTAAAGAAGGAGATTATGTTAATAAATATGATCCGATTGCTGAAGTCATGACAGATAAAGTCAATGCCGAGGTTCCATCAACCTTTACAGGAACAATTACAGAAATCATTGCTCAAGAAGGCGAAACAATTGCTGTAGGCGATGTTATGTGTCTTATGCAAACAGAGGAAAAATCTTTAGACGATCAAACCCAAGATAAAACGGACAAAACAGTAGAAACAGAAGAATCCGGAAAAGATCGCGACGAGTCGATGAAAAAACGATATTCACCAGCTGTTTTAAAGCTGGCAGCTGAACATAATATCGATTTAAGTCAAGTGACTGGCTCCGGCCGTGGCGGACGGATTACTCGTAAAGATTTAGAATTGATCATTGAATCAGGAGATATTCCTTCAGAATCTACAGAAGACATAAAAGAATCGACGCAGTTGCAACCTACGACATCAGTTACAGCTGAGACTGGCGATGTAGAAATACCAGTTTCGGGCGTGCGAAAAGCAATTGCTGATAATATGGTTCGCTCTAAACAAGAAATCCCGCATGCATGGATGACGGTAGAAGTTGATGTCACAGATTTAGTGCAATACCGACAATCCATTAAAGATCAATTTAAACAGAAAGAAGGTTTTAACTTAACGTATTTCGCATTTTTTGTGAAAGCTGTTGCACAAAGTTTAAAAGAATATCCAGAGCTTAATAGTACGTGGGCAGATGATAAAATTATTCAGCGAAAAGATATTAATTTATCAATCGCAGTAGCGAATGAAAATGAATTGTTTGTACCCGTTGTAAAAAATGCTGATGAGAAAAGTATTAAAGGAATTGCTAAAGATATTCATACATTGGCGAATAAGGTTCGGTCTGGCAAGCTGACATCAGAAGATATGCAAGGTGGTACATTTACGGTTAATAACACAGGGTCTTTTGGATCCATTCATTCGATGGGAATCATTAACCATCCACAAGCAGCTATATTGCAAGTTGAATCAATCGTGAAACGGCCAGTCATCATCGATAATATGTTTGCTGCTCGAGATATGGTGAACTTATCATTATCATTAGATCATCGCGTTTTAGACGGACTTATTTGTGGACGATTTTTACAGCGCGTTAAAGAAATTTTAGAAAATATGAATGCACATACAGTAAATGTCTATTAATGTATATATTCCCCTAATTGATCCTAGTTGTTGATTGAAATCTAAATATAAAATTGTTAAGCTAAATTTAAGTTTCACCAAATTATGATAAGGGGATGAATACCTATGGATTTTAATACATTCATGCAAGATGTCGTCGATGTTGCTCGCCAAGATATGAAAGAAGCGGGATATGAAGAATTGCGAAGCCCTGAAGAAGTTGATGAAGCATTCGCCCGTGAAGGAACGACATTAGTCATGATTAACTCTGTTTGTGGTTGTGCGGGTGGTGTTGCAAGACCAGCTGCCGCTAATGCGATTCATTATGACAGACGTCCAGATCACTTAGTCACTGTTTTTGCTGGTCAGGATCGTGAGGCAACAGAGCAAGCACGTACTTATTTTGAAGGATACCCACCTTCCTCACCTTCGTTTGCTTTTATGAAAGACGGCAAAATTGTTACGATGCTTGGTCGACACGAAATTGAAGGTTTCAGTGCGATGGATGTTATCGGGAAATTGCAACAGATTTTTGATGAGCATTGTGAAGAAATTTAGTTTTATATAAATAGGGCTGTCTCACTTAGGGTCAGCCTTTATTTTCTTCTTCATGCGACATATAAAAAGAAGATGGGTAACTCATGCCCGATCTTCTATGTTTTATACATATGTTTATGTTATAAAAATGCTGATAAACCTGCGGTAACTGCCGATAGGAGCATAGCTAAGATCATTATATATATCATAAATTTCATTCGACGCTGCCTTTTAGATCGCCGGCGTTGTTGGCGTCTATTTTGTTTTTTTGCCATTTTCACTCCTCCTTCTAATCCTTTATTCCAATCCTTTATTACACTTATTTTAACGTTAAAATAAAGGTCAAACAAGTGTTATAATAGGTGTAATAGAATTCATCCAAATCTTTCTAGGAGGCGTCATAGATGCATGATAAAAATTTAAAAGATTCAAAGTTTAACGAGTGGCAGGATTTAGTGAAAGAGACAGTTAAACGATTTCCTGAACGAAAGCGTTCATTTACAACATCTTCGGATATTGATGTTGAATGTCTCTACTATACAGAAGAGAAAGATTATCATGAAAAATTAGGTTTTCCCGGAATGTATCCGTATACACGGGGGATTCAACCGACAATGTATCGAAGTCGACTATGGACGATGCGACAATATGCCGGTTTCGGTTCAGCTCAAGAAACGAATGAGCGTTTTCGATATTTGTTAGAACAAGGACAAACGGGCCTTTCAGTCGCTTTCGATTTACCGACACAAATCGGTTATGATTCGGATGATCCAATGGCAGAAGGAGAAGTAGGTAAAGTTGGCGTTGCGATCGATTCATTGCACGATATGGAAACATTGTTTGATGGTATTCCATTAGATGAAGTAAGTACATCGATGACTATTAATGCGCCTGCAGCTATTTTATTATGCATGTACATTGCTGTTGGGGAAAAACAGGGTGTATCCCTCCAACAATTAACTGGAACGATTCAAAATGATATTTTGAAAGAATACATTGCAAGGGGAACATATATTTATCCACCAAAACCGTCTATGCGTCTTATAACGAATATTTTTGAATTTTGTCAAAAACATGTGCCTAAATTTAATACAATTAGTATCTCTGGTTACCACATTCGTGAAGCAGGATCGACAGCCGTTCAAGAGGCAGCATTTACAATCGCTAATGGCATGGCTTACGTTGAAGCAGCTTTGGACGCAGGGCTTTCTGTAGATTCTTTTGCACCAAGACTTGCGTTTTTCTTTAATGCTCATAACAACTTTCTTGAAGAAATTGCTAAATTTCGTGCAGCCAGACGTGTTTGGGCAAAAATTATGAAAGAAAAATATAAAGCAACTAATCCTAGAAGTTGGAAAATGCGTTTTCATACACAAACAGGTGGTTCAACATTAACAGCTCAACAACCCGATAATAACGTTGTTCGTGTAACATTGCAAGCGCTAGCAGCGGTATTAGGCGGCACACAAAGCTTACATACAAATTCACGTGATGAAGCCTTAAGCCTACCGACCGAAGAGTCCGCAAGAATCGCTTTACGAACACAACAAATTATTGCTCATGAAAGCGGTGTTGCGGATACAGTTGATCCATTAGGTGGGTCCTATTACGTCGAATCACTTACAGATCAAATAGAACAGGAGATTTATCATTATTTAGATCGAATCGAAGAAATTGGCGGTGCCGTCCAAGCGGTTGAAGAAGGGTTTATGCAACGAGAAATTCAACAACACGCTTATGAAACTCAGAAAAAAATTGAAAATAAAGAAGAAATTATCGTAGGTTTAAATAAATTTCAAATCGAGGAAGATGTCGAAGGGGATTTACTACAAGTTGATGAAGCATTAGAAAGTGCACAAATGAAAGCGGTTCAGGATATTCGTGATAAACGTGATGAAAAAATTGTTAACCAATCGTTACAAATACTTAGACAAGTTGCGAAGACAGATGAAAATTTAATTCCTTATATATTAGATGCTGTGAAAGCGTATGCAACAGTTGGGGAAATAAGTAATGTTCTTAGAGATGAATTTGGTCAATTTGAGGGATAGTGAGGAGGAAGCAAATTGAGTAAAATACGCGTATTAATTGCAAAACCTGGATTAGATGGTCATGATCGGGGGGCGCTTGTTATCTCACAAGCTCTAAGAGATCATGGCATGGAAGTCATTTATACGGGTTTAAGACAATCACCTGTGCAAATTGCTCAAGCGGCTATACAAGAAGACGTTGATGTTGTAGGTCTATCATCCTTATCAGGTGCACATAAGTCACTGTTTCCTAAAGTCGTTGAGGAATTAAAAAATCGAGGTGCTAGTGATATTCCAGTCATTGGCGGTGGAGTAATTCCTAGTGAGGATATCGTTTATTTACAGAATAAAGGTATAAAAAAAGTATTTACGAGTGGTTCTTCGACAGAAGCCTTAGCAACGTATATAAAAACGTTAGTTCATGGTGGTGAAAAAAATAATAATGCACCAAAAAACATCACACATATCGGCATTGCCGTAAAAAACCTTGAACAATCCTTGTCTTTCTATGTTGATACGCTCGGTTTAACATTGGAAAAAGTAGAGACCGTTGCGTCTGAAGGTGTAAAAGTAGCTTTTCTGCCGCTTGGTGAGTCGCGACTTGAATTGTTAGAACCGCTCAATGATTCATCGCCCATTCAACGATTTTTAGATAAACGAGGTGAAGGCATACACCATATTGCGCTTGAAGTATCTGATATAAAACAGCGCATTAAACAATTAAAAGAAGAAGGTGTTAAGCTTGTTAATGAAGAACCAACTTTAGGAGCGAATGATAGTCAAATTGCTTTTATTCATCCATCTTCTACAAATGGTGTATTAGTTGAATTATGTGAACATCGTAAAGAAAGGGAATAGCAAATGGATATTTTTGATAAAATAAATGAGCTATATGATAAGCGTCGCCAAGTTGAACTCGGTGGTGGCGATGAACGTATTAAACGCCAGCATGAGCGAGGAAAAATGACGGCTCGTGAACGTATTGATTATTTACTTGATGATGAAACTTTTGTTGAGTTAAACCCATTTATTGAACATCGAAGTACGAACCTTGGCATGGATGAGGATGCTACAAATGGTGAAGGTGTTGTGACTGGCTTTGGTAAGATCAATGGTCAGCCTGTCTATTTATTTGCTCAAGATTTCACGGTTTATGGTGGTGCTCTTGGTGAAATGCACGGAAAAAAAATAGCTGCTGTTATGGATTTAGCGGCTAAAAATAAAGTACCATTTATTGGGTTAAATGATTCCGGTGGCGCCCGTATTCAAGAAGGTGTTTCTTCATTGGATGGCTATGGACAAGTATTTTATCGCAACTCCATTTATTCTGGCGTTATTCCGCAAATTTCTGTTATTATGGGACCGTGTGCAGGTGGAGCTGTTTATTCCCCGGCGCTTACTGATTTCGTTATTATGGTTCAAGATACGTCAAAAATGTTTATTACAGGTCCAAAAGTCATCGAGGCAGTGACAGGGGAAGTTATAACTTCGGAAAATTTAGGAGGCGCACACGTTCACAACTCTAAAAGTGGTAATGCGCATTTAGAAGCAAGCAGTGAAGAAGAAGCACTTGATTACGTCCGTAAATTACTTTCATATTTACCAGCAAGCCATGCAGAAAAGCCACCACTTGTACCTTATGAAACTAGCAATGATTATCGTTCGACATTAACAGACATTGTACCGTTTGATGCGACACGGCCATACGATGTAAAAACAGTTATTGAACAAGTAGTTGACAAAAATAGCTTTTTTGAAATTCACGCAGCATTTGCTAAAAATATCGTCGTTGGGTTCGCGCGTATCAAAGGTCAAACGGTTGGTCTTGTATGCAATCAGCCTAAATATTTAGCTGGAAGTCTTGATATTGATTCAAGTGATAAAGCTTCTAGATTTATACGCTTTTGTGATGCATTTAATATACCGATCATTACATTTGAAGATGTAACAGGCTTTTTCCCAGGTGTCACACAGGAGCATGGTGGTATTATACGTCACGGTGCAAAAATATTATACGCTTATTCGGAAGCGACTGTGCCGAAAATAACTGTTATTACTCGAAAAGCATTTGGTGGCGCATATGTTGCCTTAAATAGTAAGTCTATTGGTGCTGATATCGTTTATGCATGGCCAAATGCTGAAATTGCTGTTATGGGACCTGAAGGCGCCGCAAATATCATTTATGCCAAGGAAATAGCTGAAAGTGAAAAACCAGAACAAGTGAGACAAGAGAAAATAGCATCTTATCGTGAACAGTTTGCGCATCCTTACATTGCAGCTGGATTAGGGATGGTTGATGATGTCATTGATCCGCGTGAGACGCGCATCAAACTGACTCAAGCATTAGAGATGCTTTATAATAAACAAGAAGAGCGACCAAAAAAGAAACACGGTAATATACCACTCTAAAATGTAAGGTGATTGATTCAATGAAGATTCAACGAAAACGTCTATTAGATGAATTTATACAACTTGTACAAATAGATTCAGAAACAAAGCATGAAGAAAAAATAGCGCGTATTTTAAAAGATAAATTTCAACAATTAGGCTGTGATGTTATAGAAGATCATGCTAAGCACAAAACCGGACACGGGGCAGGTAATTTAATTTGTACGTTAAAAGGAACATTAAAAGGCGTTGAGCCGATTTATTTTACGGCTCATATGGATACGGTCAAACCAGGCCGAAATATCAATCCGATCATAAACAATGGTTATATATCATCAGATGGAACGACGATTTTAGGTGCCGATGATAAAGCAGGTATTGCTGCTATTTTAGAAATGATTAAAGTGATAAAGGAGGAAAACATCGAGCACGGTGATTTACAATTTATCATAACCGTTGGTGAAGAATCAGGGTTAGCCGGGGCTAAAGCACTTGATCCTTCGCTAGTTTATGCAACATTTGGTTACGCGTTGGATAGTAGCGGTTCAGTAGGTGATATTGTGATTGCTGCGCCAGCGCAAGCGAAAATATTTACGACGATTAGAGGCAAAACAGCCCACGCAGGTATCGAACCTGAAAAAGGAATTTCAGCTATTACGATTGCATCAAAGGCGATATCAAAAATGCCACTTGGCCGAATTGATGCGGAAACAACGGCAAATATTGGTCAATTTTCAGGTGGTAACCAGACGAATGTCGTTTGTGATCACGTTGAGATTTTAGCAGAAGCGCGCTCCTTAAATGAAGAGAAATTAAATCGGCAAATTGAACAAATGAAAGAAATATTTACATCGACTGCTGAGCAATTTGGTGGACATGCTAACGTTCATATCGAGATGATATATCCAAGTTTTTATCAACAGCCACATGATCACGTTGTAGAAGTTGCTAAAGTGGCTGTTCATACAATTGGTGAAAAAAGCCGTCTCGTAACGAGCGGTGGTGGCAGCGATGCGAATATTATATCAAGCTATGGTATACCGACCGTTAATTTAGCTGTCGGCTATGAATACATTCATACAATTCATGAACGTATCGCTATTTCTGAGTTAATGAAATTAACAAAACTCGTAATAGCGATTGTAAATGAAGTTGCGAAATGGTGAATTTGGATATATGATATAATAGGAATTGATTCACCAAGTACGCTTCTCATAAAGGATGTTCATCAATGGCAAATCGTGCGCGCATTATCTTTCATATTGATATGAATTGTTTTTATGCATCTGTAGAAATGGCCCATGATACGCGTTTAAAAGGAAAACCCCTAGCTATTGCCGGTAACCCGAAACAACGTCGAGGCATTGTCGTTACAAGTAGTTATGAAGCGCGGGCATTTGGCGTTAAAACGACGATGCCCCTTTGGGAAGCAAAAGAGCTTTGCCCCCACCTAATCGTTTTACCCCCAAATTTTTCCCGGTATCGTAAAGCTTCACGTAAAATATTTAAAATACTAGCGGAAATTACACCGATGATTGAGCCGATTTCGATCGATGAAGGATATATGGACGTCACTGACGTCGCCTGGCAAAACAATCCAGTTCAATTAGCGAAACATATTCAAAATAGGTTAAAAGATGAGCTTGATCTTCCATCTAGTCTCGGCATTGGCCCGAATAAATTTTTAGCAAAAATGGCATCAGATATGAAGAAACCAATGGGACTCACTATTTTACGAAAGAGGGATCTACCGCAAAAACTGTGGCCACTTCCTATTAAAAAAATGTATGGTGTAGGAGATAAAACGGCAGAAAAATTACAGCAAATGAATATTCAAACGATTGGTGATTTAGCACGAGGTGATATGTATGAACTGTCACAACTTCTTGGCATCAATGGTGAACGGTTGAAAAATTGGGCAAACGGAATCGACCCTAGAGTTGTCGACCCCGATGCTGTCAATGACTTTAAAAGTATCGGAAGTTCAAAAACTTTGCCTTATGATACGACTGATGAAACTGAAATTTATCGTTTATTTGATGACTTAGCGGAAAATATAGAACAGAGAATGCGCCGTCGCCAGGCAGTAGGCTTAAGCGTACAAATTACGATTCGCTACCATAATCGGCAAACGGTTACACGGCGTAAAAAGTTGCAAAATTATATTGATGAAAAATCGGCTATTCTTGATGTTGCTCTTATGCTTTTTCATGAACATTGGAATTTAGAGCCTATACGATTACTAGGCATTACAGTTTCAGATATGGCTGAAAAACAAAATATTACTAAACAGCTTGATCTTTTTACGTATGAACGAGAACTCGAGAAGGAAAAGTTACAATCAACGATCCTAACATTAACAAAGAAATATGGTCATGATACGTTTAAGTCTTTACGTAAGCCAGAAAAAGAAGCAACGTTTAAAACGAGTTTTCAGAAGGATTTTTTAAATGAATACCGTCATGATTATGATTAAAAAATATTACGTAATTTTAACAGTGCTGAAATCTTTAGCAATCATTGTATGGGTGAATATGTCTTGTGCTTCTTTTAATAACTGTGGTATGTCACTTTCTTGGTATCGTGAAGATATATGTGTTAAAACAAGTTTTCCTACATTAGCTTCTTTTGCAAGTGTTGCGGCTTCAGTTGTTGTTGAATGAAAGTATTCATATGCTAACTTCTTTTGGTCATGTCGAAATGTTGCTTCATGAACGAGAACATTTGCATTTTCAACAAAAGATTTGTTTTGTTCCGTCTCCCGTGTATCTCCTAAAATGGAAACAACTCTTCCTGGTTTATTCGGTCCGATAAAGTCTTTTCGATAAAGCGTCTTTCCATCTTCTGTTGTAACCATTTCATTGTCTTTAATTTGTTGATAAATCGGGCCAGGTGAGATGCCGATATTTTTTAAGCGATCGACGAGTAGCTCACCTGGTTTATCTTTTTCTACAATGCGAAATCCGTAACTAGGAATACCATGAGTTAATTTTTTACAATAAACGGTAAATGTATCTTCGGAAAATAATTTACCCTCTTTAATTTCAACAATGGAAAGTGGATATGTTAAATGTGTTTGGCTCATTTTTAAACTCGTTTCAACATATTGTTTAATGTTTGGCGGCCCGTAAATGGTGAGCGGACTCGTCCCACCTTGAAAAGACCGACTACTAAGCAGTCCTGGCAACCCTAAAATGTGATCACCGTGCATATGTGTAATAAAAATTTTATTAATTTTGCGTGGTTTAATCGTCGTATGTAAAATTTGATGTTGTGTTGCTTCCCCACAATCAAATAACCAAATACTGTTTAATTCTTGTAGTAGTGTTAAAGCGACTGCGGATACATTGCGTTGCTTTGATGGAATACCTGCACCTGTGCCGAGAAAAATAAGTTCCATATTACGCCTCCTAAATTTTATAAAAATCCTTTCGATATTGAATGGCCTTTTTAGGGAAATCTGTAAAAATGCCATCACATTTTTGCCTAAAACATTGTAACATATGTGCCAATGTATTGACGGTAAATACACGAATCGGTATATGTTTGCTTTGGCATTGATTGATTAATTGTTGCTGCAGTAGTGGATACTTAATATGAAGTGCACGGGCTCCTAATTCATAAGTGTACGCACATAAGTTTTGCCTTTGTTTGGATGTTAATAGGGCGATATTTATATCATCTTTAAACATCGATAATCGTTTAATACTGTGGCAATTAAACGTTGATAATGTCGTTTGTTCTTGTAAACGATAATAAGAGACCATTTCAAAAACAATTTCTTCTAAATGTTTGTAGTTAATTTTATTATTTTTAAGTTCAATATGTAAATGTAGTGGTTTAAATTGTGCCCACGCTAAAAATTCATCCAACGAAATAATTGGCGTATGAGAAAAGGCTATGGAAAACCAAGCACCTGCATCAAGTTGTTTTAATTGTTGAAAGGTAAAATCTTTAACATATCCAAATCCGTTCGTCGTTCTTTCAACGCGTTCATCATGGATTAAAACAGGAACGCTGTCTTTCGTTAAATGAACGTCTGTTTCTATACCTTCTACACCAAGTTCATAAGCATGTTGGAAAGCTGGCATTGTATTTTCGGGTGCTATGCTACTTGCTCCTCGGTGAGCGATAATATTAATCACTTATGTTTCACCTCGACGATGCTTAACTAAAGTATATAACGTTTATAAGAAAAAGTATAAAAAATTGTGTGCTAATTATTAATCTGGTGCATCTGTTATATCTTTTATATCGGTTGAGCCAAATATTAATAAAATAATTAAAATCGCTAATACGATTCCTTCTGTAAATGTTTCACCTTCAAATTGGTCTGTCTTCATCTTTTTACCCCCTTTGATTTGTTTTAATTTTTAAAGCGTTTATGATATCGTCAATTGCCATATCACCATGCTTATCGAGAAAATCCACTAAGGCATAAGACTCATCGTCATTTGATGTGACGTATTTGCCTACTAAGGTGACTGTGACGACTGGTTGTGAGCGAAATAATTCGACTGAATCGACTTTGAGGCGGCCAGATAGTAATAAAATAGCTGTTACGAATTCTGCATTTTTATTTTTAAATAAATCTTTCATTGAAAAGTGATTATGTTGATTTGGATACATGAAAAGGCCCCCTTTTAATAGTAGTTTATGATATAGACTTATTTAAGTGCTTGATGATATATAAACCTTTTACTAAACGGAAAATATTAACACTTGAAAATCGAACATATGTTTTTATATGATGAAATATAAAAGAGGGGATGCTGTCATGCGGTCTATGCAAATTTTATGTATCGATATGAAAAGCTTTTATGCTAGTTGTACAGCTTTAAAAAAGGGGCTAGACCCGCTTACAACATATTTAGCAGTCGTTGCTGATATTAAGAGGCAAGGAAGTGTTGTGTTAGCGGCGACACCAGCATTAAAACGTGATTTTGATATTCAAACAGGGAGTCGATTATTCGAAATACCTCGTCATGAAAAAATTATAATTGCACAAGCGGAGATGAAACTATACTTACAAGTATCTGCGGAGGTCATACGATTATTTAATAAATATGTTCCTAAAGAGGCTATTCATATATATAGTGTTGATGAAAGTTTTTTAGATATATCTGGCGCTTATCAATTATGGGGGGATGCAAAGGAAACTGCACAGCTCATTTTAGAAGAATTAAAGGATACATTTGGGCTTTCAGCGACGATAGGCATTGGTCCCAATATGTTACTGGCAAAGCTATGCCTAGATTTAGAAGCAAAAAAAGTCGGCATAGCACAATGGACTTACGATGATGTGCCAACAAAATTGTGGCCAGTCTCACCCCTATCTCGCATGTGGGGAATTGGATCTCGTTTACAAAAACGTTTAAATGAAATGGGCATTTATACTGTTGGCGAACTTGCTCATTTCTCTTTGGAGCGTCTTGAAAAAGCATTTGGAATCATGGGAAATCAACTTTTTTATCATGCACACGGTATCGATTTATCCAGCATGGGCGACTCACTCATTTCAAATAAACAACTGAGCTATGGTAAAAGTCAAATTTTACTGCGTGATTATCATTTTCCTGAAGATATTGCAACGGTTATATTGGAAATGTGCGAAGAAGTTGGCCGAAGGGCAAGAGCCGATCAAAAGGCTGGGCGTACGATTAGTCTCGGCATCGGGTATAGTGAAGATGTCGGGGGAGGTGGTTTTTATCGTTCAATAACAATCGAGCAACCGACAAATATAACGATGGAAATATATCATGCATGTATGTATTTATTTCATAAATTTTATTGTGAGAAAACGGTTCGCAAAATATCTGTGTCGCTCGGAAATATATGTGATGATCAATACGTTCAATTACAGTTGTTTGAATACCAACGCTTGCGTGAACGAAAGCTCGGTTACGTCATGGATGCGATTCGAAATAAATTTGGATCCGATTCCCTTTTACGCGCAATTTCATATACTGACGCCGGAACTGCACGGAAACGAAATCAAATGATTGGTGGCCATTTTGCATAAATGCTTTTCTTGTCGCCATTTTTCATGATAACTTATGATAAACTAAAGATAAATCATAAAAAAATAAAGGTGATTGGGCAATGGAGAAGTTTAGAGAAAAAACCATTCGTAGCGAACAAAAATTTTCCGGAAAGATCATTCATTTACATGTAGATGACGTTTTATTGCCAAATGGTGAAACATCAAAGCGGGAAATTGTCAAACATCCTGGTGCAGTTGCTATTATTCCTATGACATCTGATCGTAAAATTGTATTTGTAGAACAGTATCGAAAACCGCTTGAAAAATCGATTGTTGAAATTCCGGCAGGTAAGTTAGAACGGGGAGAGCATCCAGAAGTTACTGCCATTCGTGAGTTAGAGGAAGAAACAGGTTATACGACAGATCATTTAACATTTGTGACATCATTTTATACATCACCGGGGTTTGCGGATGAATTGATGTATATTTATTTAGCAGATGAATTAAAGCCGCTTGAGCAACCGATACTAGGGGATGAGGACGAATTTGTCGAAAAAGTTATGTTAACGTTAGATGAAGCTAAAAGATATATGGAAGAAAAACGAATCCATGATGCCAAAACAGCGTATGCGCTACTATATTTACAACTATTAGGGATGAATTAGTATGTTACATCATTATTATGCTGATATGCATATTCATATCGGACGTGATATGTTTAATCAACCCGTAAAAATTACTGCTGCAAACACATTAACATTGACAAATATTTTAAAAGAAGCGAGTCGGCGTAAAGGGATTCATATGGTTGGTGTCATTGATGGTCAATCACCAGCGGTACAGCGAGAAATTAAACATTTAATAACAAAGAAAGAGGCTTATGAGTTAGCAGGCGGAGGTATTCGGTTTGAAAATGTAACCTTAATTTTAGGGGCCGAAATTGAAGTTTATGATGAACATTGTCTTGGACCGATTCACGTCTTATGTTATATGCCAACATTAGATGATATGGCTCATTTTTCATCGTGGCTAAGTCGTTATATGAAAAATGTGACATTAAGTTCCCAACGTTATTATGGGACAGCGAAAGCGTTACAAACAAAAGTGAAATCATTAAATGGTTTATTCATTCCAGCGCACGTTTTTACACCGTTTAAAAGTTTATACGGAAAAGGTGTCAAGACTTCATTAACAGATGTGTTTGATCCCGAGTTAATTGATGGCATTGAACTCGGTTTAAGTTCTAACACAGAGATGGCAGATCATATTACAGAGTTGCACCAATATACGTATGTATCAAATTCAGATGCCCATTCGCTTGCTAAAATTGCACGAGAATATCAAGAAATTATAATGGCTGAACCTTCTTTTATAGAATTTGCCCGAGCACTCCAACATGTAAATGGTCGAAAAATTCACCGTAACTTCGGAATGAATCCGAAATTAGGAAAATATTACACAACGGTTTGTGGAGCTTGTTTGCAGCAAGTCTCTCCTAACATTAATTTATGTCCACATTGTCAACATAAAAGGATTGTAAAAGGCGTTTATGATCGCATTCAAGAGCTCGCCAGTGACGATAGAAAACTTGTGTCTCGTCCGCTTTATTTCCATCAGGTACCTCTAGAATATTTACCGACACTTGGACCGAAAACATATCAATTATTGCTCGATCAGTTTCAAACTGAGATGAATATCATTCACGATGTACCCTATGATGAATTAAAAAAAGTTGTCTCCGAAAAATTGGCGCAAATGATCGTTAAGATGCGTCAAGGACAATTAGATATTAAAGCGGGTGGTGGAGGAAAATATGGTAAAGTTAAACTCAATGATTGATCATTAATCGATAGATTTCATAGAAATTTGGTATGTTTGTGTGGAATGCTTCATAGTTTTTAACATAAGATTTAATCCATGAATGGAGGATTCCACACATGTTTACTAAAAAAGCACTCACCTTTGAACATATAAAAGAACATATGACAATTTATGTATTTATGGTCATTTTATTTTTAACAGGTATCATTTTCGGTGCGATCATTGTAAATAGCATGAATTTTGTACAAAAACAAGATTTATTTTTTTATGTCGATCGATTCTTCGGTCAAATTATTGATCATAGGGCGATCGCTCAACAAGAGATTTTTAAAAGTAGTTTATTTTATCATATGAAATATTTGTTATTATTGTTTATATTAGGGCTTTCAGTCATTGGCCTTCCAGTCGTTTGGATTTTATTATTTTTTAAAGGCTTAGTCGTCGGTTTCTCTGTCGGTTTTATCGTTAGTCAACTTGGTATAAAAGGTTTGCTATTAGCGGCATTATCTATAGCACCACAAAATCTTATCATTATCCCTATTTATATTGTTGCAGGTAGCTTAGCGATGATTTTTTCCTTAACCCTTTTAAGTAAATTGTTTTCGCGCCGTATAGCACAACCAATTTTGCAACCGTTAGGAAGATATGTAACCGTATTTTTATTGCTTTTAGCTACTTCTCTTGTAGCTGCGGGCTTAGAAACGTTTGTTGCTAATGAAGCGATGCAAGCATTTATTAAATCTTTTTATGAATAAAAGTTTTCTAAACGTAAGTCGTCTGTATTGTTACCACTTTAAAATAATTATACTTTGACAACTCATTTAAAGTGCGCATATAATAAAGGTGGAATATGGGGAGGGATTTGCCATGGAACATCGAATAGATCGAATTAAAAAACAACTACATTCTAAAAGTTATAAACTAACCCCTCAAAGAGAAGCGACGTTAAGAGTATTATTGGAGCGAGAAGAAGACCACTTAAGTGCAGAAGATATTTTTTTGTTAGTTAAAGAAAAAGCTCCTGAGATCGGTTTAGCGACTGTTTACCGCACATTGGAATTATTATCTGATCTTAAAATTGTCGATAAAATTAACTTTGGTGATGGCGTCTCCCGCTACGATCTTCGGCAAGAAGGAGCAGAACATTTCCACCACCACCTCGTTTGTATAGAGTGTGGAAATGTTGAAGAGATTATTGAAGATTTATTAGGCGATGTTGAAAAAATTGTTGAATCCGATTGGGGATTTAAAGTAAAAGATCACCGTTTAACATTTCATGGTATTTGCCGACAATGTCAACAAGCAACTGTAAAAGCAACATAATGATCAATTCATCATGCCTTTTTTCCTGAATGAAGAAAGGCTTTTTTATTCAAAATTACCTTAAATATATCATTTAACGTATATTCTGTTTCTTTTTTGGCATATCTTTTAATAGAATATTATTTTTTTAAGAGGAGATATGCCATTATGAAACGAATGATGTGGGATACAGTAAAAGTGTTTTTTATATTCGTCATTTGTACATGCTTATTTTATTTTGGCTTACGTATGATACATACAGAATATGAGCAGTATCATCGGTATGATCCACCTGAAGGTCCTGCAGTAAAAGTATTTCAATCAGAAGAGGCAGATGTCAGCTTTATCGAACGACTTCGCTTATTTTTTCGGTTAGGAGAGTAAACGATGTTAAAACATGCTTTAGATGATTTTTTTCATTATTTATATATTGAAAGAGGTTTAGCACATAATACATTAGAAGCTTATAAACGTGATCTACGCCAATATTATCAGTTTATTAAAAAGGTTGTGCAAAAAACATCGTGGGAAGCTGTTAGAAGAAGCGATATTATGGGCTTTCTTAATACATTACATGAGGAAGGCAAATCCCATGCAACGATTGCTCGGGTCATCTCATCGATTCGTTCATTTCATCAATTTTTAAACCGTGAACAATGGACGAGTCGTGATGTTAGTATACATATTGAAACACCGAAGCGCCCAAGGAGCCTGCCAGAAGTATTATCGATTAAAGAAGTAGAACAATTGCTATCAGTCCCTCGGCAGACATTGCTAGATTTTCGTAATAAAGCGATGCTTGAAATGTTATATGCAACAGGTTTACGAGTCACTGAACTTATTTCATTAAAGGTAAGTGATTTACATTTAACAATGGGTTTTGTACAGTGTGTTGGAAAAGGCGAGAAAGAAAGAATTGTTCCACTTGGAAACGCTGCCAAAAAGGCTGTTGAAGATTATTTATATTATGCGCGCAACCAACTCATAAAACGCCAAAAACATCACATATTATTCGTCAATCAACACGGACGTCCATTATCGCGTCAAGGGTTTTGGAAAATTTTACGGACGATTGCTCGAGATGTTGGCATCAAGAAAAAGATTACGCCGCATACATTAAGACATTCATTTGCTACACATTTATTAGAAAATGGGGCAGATTTAAGAGCCGTCCAAGAAATGCTCGGTCATTCGGATATCTCCACGACCCAAATTTATACACATGTAACAAGAACTAGATTAAAAGATATGTATGAATCATATCATCCTAGGGCATAAATCACGTAGAAAGAGGGTTTTGTGATGACATTTAAACGTATATTTTTAATCGTTATGGATTCTGTCGGGATCGGTGCAGCACCAGATGCAGCTTTATATGACGATGAAGGCGCTCATACATTAGGTCATATTGCCGAATCTATTCAAGGTTTATATATGCCGAATTTAGGTAAATTAGGTCTTAGTCATATAGAGCACATTTTAGGTGTGAAAAAAGCAAAGTCTCCAAAAGCACATTATACAAAAATGCAAGAAGCTTCAGCGGGGAAAGATACAATGACTGGCCATTGGGAGCTTATGGGACTGAATATTTCAAAGCCCTTTCGAACGTTTCCTAAAGGGTTTCCACAACCATTAATCGAACAGCTAAAACAGAAATCTAAGCGAGGGGTGCTCGGTAATAAACCTGCTTCAGGTACAAAAATTATTGAAGAATTAGGGCGTGAACACATGGAAACAGGGGCGATAATCGTTTATACATCTGCAGACTCTGTATTACAAATTGCTGCTCACGAAGACATTATCCCACTTGATGAATTGTATAACATTTGTCAAATCGCCCGCACGTTAACGTTAGATGAGCCATATATGGTCGGCCGAGTCATTGCAAGACCTTTTATCGGTCAGCCGGGCGCTTTCCAGCGAACAGCTAATCGACGTGATTACGCGTTAAAACCATTTGGTCGGACGGTTATGGATGAGTTAAAAGAAGCTCATTATGATGTCATCGCACTTGGAAAAATTACTGATATTTTTTCCGGGGAAGGTATTTCGATGTCTATACAGACGGAAGATAATCATGATGGTATGAAGCAACTCATCAAAATGACTCAGACAGATTTTACCGGTTTATGCTTTTTAAATTTAGTCGATTTTGATGCATTATATGGCCACAGACGTGATCCAGTAGGTTACGGTCAAGCACTTGAGACTTTTGATCAAAGCCTACCAGATCTTTTACAATCACTAAAAGAAGATGACTTATTAATTATTACAGCTGATCACGGAAATGACCCGACACATCACGGGACAGATCATACGCGTGAATATGTACCATTGCTCGTCTATCATCACCGGATCACGACAGGAAAAAAACTGTCGATTCGCCAAACATTTGCAGATGTTGGAGCGACAATTGCCCACAATTTTCAAATACCACTTCCGTCTTATGGTAAAAGTTTTTACGATGATATCGTTTAAAAGAGTTTTAATATGTGTTTAAATAAACCATTATAACAGACGGAGGGATAACAGGTGCACATGTCTTATATGATTGAAAAAAAGCGCGATGGTTTATCATTAACGAAAAATGAAATTGAATATGTCATTGATGCCTATACGTACGGTTCGATTCCTGACTATCAAATGAGCGCACTTTTAATGGCTATTTATTTTCAAGGTATGACAGTTGAAGAATGTGCTTCATTGACGATGGCGATGGCTAAGTCGGGAGAAACAATAGATTTATCAGCAATTGATGGTATAAAAGTTGACAAGCATTCTACCGGAGGCGTGGGAGATAAAACGACGCTTGTACTTATTCCGCTAATCGCTTCAATCGGTGTGCCTGTTGGGAAAATGAGTGGACGTGGGCTCGGACATACAGGAGGTACACTTGATAAATTAGAATCTATTCCAGGCTTTCAGATTGAAGTGCCAAATCAAAAATTTATGAATCTCATGCATCGAAATAATATGGCTGTGATCGGTCAATCGCGTGACTTAGCACCAGCTGATAAAAAAATATATCGTCTGCGCGATGTCACGGCTACAGTTGATTCGATTCCTTTAATCGCAAGTTCAATTATGAGTAAAAAAATCGCTTCTGGCGCAGATTCCTTCGTGCTAGATATAAAAATGGGTTCAGGAGCATTTATGAACAAATTAACGACAGCAAAACAGTTGGCGCAAACGATGGTTGCCATTGGCGAGCGTGTGAGTAAAAAAACTGTTGCTGTCATATCAAACATGGACCAACCTTTAGGAAACGCAATCGGCAATGCGTTAGAAGTAAAAGAGGCGATTGAAACATTAAAGGGAAATGGCCCAGATGATTTAACGAAATTATGTTTAATATTAGGTAGTCATATGGCTGTTTTAGCTAATAAGGCAGACGATTTTCAAGAAGCAAAAAAACGACTCAAAGAACAGTTGTATAATGGAAAAGCGCTTGAATGTTTCAAAAAGCTTCTTCGATCGCAAGGAGGAAATCCGGAAGTTGTTAATCAATTGCGTTTACTGCCACAATCTAAACACACAATTTCATTAGAAGCAACAACGAGCGGTATGATTGAACACATGGATACTTACAATATTGGCACAGCTGTAATGAAGTTAGGGGCTGGAAGAAAGACGACAGACGACATTATTGATCCTTCCGTCGGTGTTATCCTTCATAAAAAAGTAGGCGATACTGTTCAAGTAGGCGATACATTAATGAGTATTCATACAAATAAAACTTCTATTCAAACGGTTAAAGAACAGTTGTTAACAAGTATTCATGTGATGAAAGGTTCGAATAATATTGAAAAGAATCAACCACTTATTTATGAAACTATTCAACATTTATATCCATAAAATATATGATTGGACCCTTTCTCAAATTTTACAGAGAAAGGGTATTTTTTTGTTATAAAAGTCATTTGATATGGACAAACTATATACATATCGATTGGTTGGAGGTAAAACTATGAAAAAATACTTATTAACAATTGTATTTGTATTAATCATTTTTACAACTTTAACACATGATACATATGGTGAAGAAAACGAAGAAGTCCTTAATCTAGCAGAAGATGCTCAATCAGCTATTTTACTTGAACGAGATACAGGTCAAATTTTATTCGATAAAAATGCTCATGAAAAATTACCCCCAGCGAGTATGACTAAAGTTATGACACTTTTACTCATTATGGAGGAATTAGAAAAGGAAAATTTAACACTTGATGAAAAGGTAAGAATTAGCGAACAAGCTTCATCGATGGGAGGATCACAAGTATTTCTAGAAGCTGGAGAAGAAATGACCGTAGAAGAACTCATTAAAGCGATCGCTATTGCCTCTGGAAATGATGCAAGTGTTGCTTTAGCTGAGAGAATTGCAGGTAGTGAGGAAGCGTTTGTAAAAATGATGAATGATAAAGTAAAAGATCTTGATTTAAAAAACACTCATTTTGCCAATTCTTCTGGATTACCAGCGGATAATCATTATAGTACGTCATACGATATGGCGGTTATTGCAAAGGAATTATTAAAATACGAAACTATAACTGATTACACATCGATATATGAAGATTATTTGCGAAAAGGGGAGGAAAATGAATTTTGGCTCGTGAATACGAACAAACTTGTGAAGTTTTATCCTGGAGTTGATGGGTTAAAAACGGGATATACAAACGAAGCTAAATATTGTTTAACAGCGACAGCAAAGCGCGATGATATGAGAACGATTGCTGTCGTTATGGGTGCTGATACAGTGAAGAAGAGAAATAAAGCTATTTCACAAATGTTTGATTATGCCTTCAATCATTTTACAACAAAACAATTATTTGAAAAAGGCGATACGATTACGACGATAGAACTATTAAAAGCTGATCGCCACAAAGTTCCGGTCGTTACGGCAGAATCGATTAGTACGATGCATAAAAAAGGTGAAGCAACTGACGATATCACACAGGAGGTAGAGTTAAAGGATCATGTCAATTTGCCAATTCAAGTAGGCGATGAAGTTGGTATATTAACTGTTAAACAAGGTGAGGAAACATTGTCTAAAACACCATTAACTGTTGATCAACAAGTGAATGAAGCGAGTTATTTCACATTGTTTAAAAGATCTTTGCAAAATTTAGCGAAAAACACACCATAATTACCTATTTTAACGATTTTCTTCTTCTTTTGTCACAAAGAAGGAATTTGCTTTGAGATTAAAGAAGAGTAAGTGCTAGTCAATAAATATAAGGAGGGAAAAGGATTGGCTATAGAGACGACGTATGTTGTCAAAAAAGATGTTTTAATCGTTAGAATAGCCGGGGAATTAGATCATTATACAGCAGAGAAAATACGCAAAGAATGGCAAGAAAAAATGTATATAAATCATATTAAACATGTCATCGTTAATTTAAAAGATGTACCATTTATGGATAGTTCAGGCATCGGTGTTATCCTAGGAAGATATAAAGAAGTTTTACAATTAGGTGGCGAGATGGTTATTTGTCATACTTCTCCTGATATTAAACGACTCTTGGACATGTCTGGTTTATTTAAAATTGTACGGTTAGAAGAAAGTGAACAGTTTGCTTTATCAACGTTGGGGGTGGCTTCATAATGAATGAGATGTCTGTATCATTTTCAAGTATTAGCGAGAATGTGTCATTTGCTCGGGTAACTGTAGGTGCTTTCATTGCACAATTAGATCCAACAATGGATGAATTAACAGAAATAAAAACTGTCGTCTCAGAAGTTGTCACAAATTCAATTATTCATGGTTATAACAATGAACCGAATCATAAAATATCTATTGTTTGTACGATTAATGATCAACAAGAAATTGATTTAACGATTACCGATTACGGTGTCGGTATAAAAGATATCGAAGAAGCAAGACAACCGTTATATACGTCAAAACCTGAACTTGAAAGATCCGGCATGGGATTTACAATTATTGAAAATTTCATGGATTCAGTAGATATTATTTCTGAACCAAACGAAGGGACAGCTATTCATATGATTAAGCAATTAACAACCCATAAAACGGTCAGTAAGTGATATTATGGATGTTAATGTTCAGCGTCATGAACAAAATGAAACGTTATCCAATGAGCAGATGAAGAAATACATTTACAAAAGTCAACAAGGAGATAAGGCAGCTCGGGATTTGCTCGTTGAACGAAATATGCGCCTCGTTTGGTCAGTCGTCCAGCGATTTATTAATCGCGGCTACGATCCAGATGATTTATTTCAAATCGGAAGTATCGGGCTTATTAAAGCAATTGATAAATTTGATTTATCGTATGATGTTCGTTTCTCAACCTATGCTGTACCGATGATCATCGGTGAGATTCAACGTTTTATTCGCGATGATGGAAGCATTAAAGTAAGCCGTTCGCTAAAAGAGACAGCAAATAAAATTCGAAAAAAAAGAGATGAATTAACGAAAGCATACAACCGTTCACCAACCATTATCGAAATTGCTGAAGCGCTAAATATTACGCCGGAAGAGGCTGTTCATGCGCTAGACTCTTCGAAATACCCACAGTCCATTCATGAAACGGTTTTTGAAAATGATGGCGATCCGATTACATTACTGGATCAAATTGCCGATGATGATTCAGGCTGGTTTGATAAATTGTCACTCGAAGAAGCCATTAGACATTTAAATGAACGAGAACGGCTAATTGTTTATTTGCGTTACTATAAAGATCAAACGCAATCTGTGGTCGCTAATCGTCTTGGAATTTCCCAAGTACAAGTATCACGCCTTGAAAAAAAGATTTTACAAGATATTAAAAAATATATGAAGCAATGATGGATCAAAAGAAGCTGTTAAGATTTTGCTTAACAGCTTCTTTTGATTTTTAAGATAGTGACGTGTCTATATATGTTTAAAAATTACAATTTGTTTCATACTAAATTGTAGCAAGTAGCTAAAGAGGTGAATCTCATCATGGACATCGTTTACATTCGTATGAAAAAAAATTTAAATGTCTCTCATTTACAAAAGATTTATCTTAAAGATATTGCTCATATTGCAACAACGTCTTTTAACCAGAAAACGTTAGAAAATACACCGATATACAATATTACAAAAGCTGATCGAGATATCGTCGTGATTGACAGTTTCTTAGTCATCGAGCATTTAAATCAGGCCTATGACAATTTAGAATTTCAACTAATAGGTCCAACATATACGGTTATACGAGTGACTACAAATAAACATCAACTATCTGTTTTAATGGCTACTTTCGTTTGGTTATTATTATTTATCGGTGCAGCTATGACGATTATGAATTTTCATAACGACGTCGGTATGCAAGAAGTACAACAAAAGCTACATTATTTACTGACAGGTGAAAACAATAAACATCCATTATGGATGCAAATTCCTTATTCCCTCGGTTTAGGACTCGGCATGTTATTATTTTTTAATCATTGGTTTAAAAAAAGATTTAATGAAGAGCCTAGCCCGCTAGAAATTGAATTATTTAAATACCAAAAAGATATCGATCATTACATAAGTTATTATGAAAATAAAATGGAAGATTCATGATCTTAAAGTTGTTATTAGCAATTATAGGATTAGCTGGAGGCCTTGCTGTTGGAGGTGGGTTTGTAGCTTTTTTAACATTATTGGATATTATTCCGAGATTAATTCAATTAAGTAAAACTGATTCATTCATTAAAGTGTATATCGGTTCGGTTATTGCCGGAAGTATGTTTGGCACATATACGTCGTTTACAGATATCGCTTTCAATCAGTCGATTTTACTATCGCTTATTTGGGGTATATTTCATGGTTTGTTTAACGGAATGTTAGCAGCTGCTTTAGCCGAAGTTTTAAATGTCTTTCCTATATTATTTAAGCGTTTAAAGATCGATCATTATCTTTTATGGTTACTCATGGCTATTGTATTTGGTAAGGTTGCAGGATCTTTATTTCAGTGGATTATATTTGTAAAGTTATAAACATTTGAGGTGAAAATGAGTGACGACAAAGCAAAAAAATCAAACAAAAATATCAAGAAGTATTCAAGATACGGAAACATATATGAGACAAAGAGTTGGTGTTGGTACATCTTTTGATGCGGAGTATCGAGAAATTGTTGTGCTTGAAACTAAAGTTCAATTGTATTACTTAAACGGACTCGTCGATGATGCAAGTATTATCCATTTGTTAAAAAAACTTGTCGACATTAATGATTATGAATCTGAACAAGATAAAGTATGGCAAATTATTGAGAATCGATTAGTTAATCAGCAAGTAGACATCACAGAAAATATGGATGAAGCCGTTGATGAAATGCTTTCGGGACTTATCGCCGTATTTGTAGACGGGTATAAGCAAGCTTTTATCATTGACGTTCGCTTTTATCCTGGTCGTACACCTGAAGAGCCTGATACAGAACGCGTTATTCGTGGCTCAAGAGATGGTTATACAGAAAATGTCATTGAAAATACAGCCTTAACGAGACGACGTATTCGGGATGAACGATTGCGTCATGAAATGCTTCGTGTCGGTGAGCGTTCAAAAACAGATGTTTGTGTCTGCTACTTACAAGACGTTGCCAACGATGATTTAGTCGATTTAGTGAAGGATAAAGTAAGAGAGATTGAAGTTGATGGAATTACGATGGCAGATAAAGCAGTTGAAGAATTTATGTTGCGAAATCGTTGGAATCCTTATCCATTAGTTCGATACACTGAACGTCCTGATGTTGCAGCTGACCATATGTTAGATGGTCATGTTGTTTTAATCATTGATACGTCTCCAAGTGTTATTATTTTGCCAACGACATTTTTTGATCAAATGGAACACGCAGAAGAATATCGGCAAACACCGGCAGTTGGTACGTTTATTCGTTGGATTCGTATATTAGCGATGCTGATTTCGTTATATTTGTTACCACTTTGGTTATTGTTCGTTTTAGATCCGTCATTGCTTCCAAAAAACCTATCATATATCGGACCGAATGAAGAAGGAAATGTACCTGTTGTGATGCAAATTATTTTAGCAAATATCGGTGTTGAACTGCTACGAATGGCCGCTGTTCACACACCGACACCGCTTGCGACTGCGCTAGGATTAATCGCTGCTATCTTAATTGGTGAGATCGCAGTTGAAGTAGGGATGTTTACGCCTGAAGTTATTTTATATGTGGCCATTAGTACGGTCGGTGATTATGTCATTCCGAGTTATGAATTAAGCGTCGCTAATAAAATTATGAAATTTTTCCTTATCATTATAACAGCTATTTTTGGTGTGAGCGGTTTTATGATTGGAATCGTTATAAATATTTTATATTTATCACAACTCAAATCATTAAGGGTACCATACTTATGGCCTTTTATACCTTTTGACGCTAGAGCGATGCTTTATTTTTTATGTCGCATTCCTGTTCCTTTTGCAAACAAACGTCCAAGTTTTGTTCACCCGAAAAATATTTACCGTCAGCCTGCTGAAAACGATTAATATAACTTTCTTTTTGGACGATTTTATGATAAAGTGTTGATTTAATGTAAGGGAAGGGGAAAGTTATGATGTTAAATCATCATTGGCAAATTAATACAGATGGACATTTAGAAATAGGTGACATCGATACAACGCATTTAGTGAAAAAGTATGGAACACCGCTATATGTTTATGATGTATCGGTGATCCGTGAAAATTGTCGTGCTTTTTTACGTGCGTTTAAAAATTTATCTGTTCGCGCACAAGTAGCTTATGCGAGTAAAGCGTTTTCCTCGATGGCGATCGTAGAAGTCATTCAACAAGAAAATTTAAATCTTGATGTCGTATCAACCGGGGAATTATACACTGCTTTAAAAGCAGGATTTCCACCTGAAAAAATACATTTACACGGCAATAATAAAAGCATTGAAGAACTTGAGATGGCGATCAAACATGATATAGGTTGTATTGTTATTGATAATTTTTACGAAATTAACTTGCTTGATAATTTGCTTAGAAAGTATGAAAAAAAGATAGATGTACTTATGCGTGTGACACCTGGTGTTACATTAAATACTCATCAATACATTATAACAGGTAGTGAAGATTCAAAGTTTGGCTTTAATTTAACGAATGGTCAATCGGAGCGAGCCTTTCAACAGTTACGTCATCATCCTTATATGAATTTTAAAGGATTACACTGTCATATAGGCTCACAAATATTTTCCGTAAAACATTACGAAATGACAGCGAATTTGTTATTTAAACAAATTTCAAACTGGTATAAACATTATAAATATATTCCTGACGTTTTAAATTTAGGTGGAGGATTTGGTATTCGTTACACATCTAAAGATTCACCAACACCTTATGAAACATTTATAGAAAAAATTGTTCAAACAGTACAACGCCATGTCAAAGAACTCGACATACCAATGCCAGAAATTTGGATTGAGCCAGGACGAGCGATCGTCGGAAATGCAGGGATTACATTATATACGATCGGCTCGATGAAAGATATTCCAAATGTAAGGTCATATATTGCTGTAGATGGGGGCATGACAGATAACATACGGCCTGCCCTTTACAACGCTTCTTATGAAGGCGTGATTGCAAATAAAGCAAATGAACCAAAAATAGCTGAAGCTTCAATTGCCGGAAAATGTTGTGAATCTGGAGATATGCTTATTTGGGATCTACCTGTTCCTGAAGTTGAAGCTGGAGATATACTTGCCGTTTTTGCAACAGGCGCTTACGGCTATTCAATGGCGAATCATTACAATCGGTTTCCTAGGCCGGCTGTTGTGTTCGTTGAAAATGGAAAAGACACATTAGTCATTAAGCGAGAAACGTATAAGGATGTTGTTAAAAATGACTTATCATATATTCAAACTTTACGAGCAAAACCTTTTAAACACTCGCCTGACATGATAAAATGATTGATAACAATCAAAAGGAGAGTAAATGATGACAAAAAAAGGTTATATCCTTATGGAAAATGGTAATAAAATTGAATTTGATCTGTTTCCTAATGAAGCACCGAATACCGTCGATAATTTCGAAAATTTAGCGAATGATCATTTTTACGATGGTTTAACGTTTCATCGTGTCATCGATGGATTTGTGAGTCAAGGTGGCTGTCCGCGCGGTGACGGGACAGGCTCATCGGGGACGACTATCAAATGTGAAACTGAAAATAATCCACATAAACATGTTGAAGGTGCTATTTCGATGGCTCATGCTGGTAAAGATACTGGAAGTTGTCAATTTTTTATTGTCCATGAACGGCAACCACATCTCGATGGCATTCATACCGTATTCGGCCAAGTGACGAAAGGTATAGAACATGTGAAAAATATGAAAAATGGCGATAAAATGAAAGAAGTAAAGGTGTTTTCGGAATAAATGAGTTGGCATAATTTTACTGGATACTCATCATGTATATTTATGTGTTTATATTTTTAGTGTTAGTTGCCGCACCTATAAGTACATTTGTACATGAATGTGGCCATGCGATTGGCGCCAAAATTGTTGCATCTGACCGTATAACGTTAACTATTGGTGTTGGCAGGCGAATCGGAACAATCTCTTTGAAGACGGTACATATTACGTTTCATATGATTTTCTTTTTAGGCGGTTATACACGATATGAAAGAAAACGCTCATATCAATCGAGGGAATTAATTTGGATATCTATATTAGGCCCGATTAGCAGCTTTATTTTTGCATTCTTATGTTACTTTATGTATGATTTATATTCTAACAACTATATGAAAATATTACTATTATTCAATGTGTGGTTAACGATCATGAATATTATTCCTTTTAAAATTAAGGACAAACTATCTGATGGATACGCTATTTTAAAAATTTTAACAAATAAACACAACATGTAATCAAAAGAATATATAATAATATAGTCGTTAACTCAAAAATTAACTTATATGAGTAAGGCGACTTAGATGTTTAATGATGTATTTTTTAAGTGATTGATATGAAGCGTTAAACATCGATGTATAAGTTATTTTTTAATGAGGGATTACAATGTTAATTCGTTATAAAAAAAGCTTAGAAAAAATTGCTATGGGTTTGTTATCTTTTATGCCTGAACAAAAAGATGTCAAGAAATTACAACAAATCATCCATGAGTATGAAAAAAATTCAGATTGGCATCTTTATTTATGGAAAGAAGATGACATCTTAGGTGCTATAGGTGTTCGTATTGAAGATATAGTTAATGTTGTGATTCAGCATATAACAGTTAATCCGTCTCATCGTAACCAAGGGATTGGACGAAAAATGGTAGATGCTATTAAAGAAATGTATGCTGAAGAATATACGATATGTGCTGATAAATCAACAGAAGATTTTTTTTATAAGTGTGATCAATCACATGAAGATCCAACGGAGAATGCATAATAAATAACCAGCCCATTTAAAATTGGGCTGGCTTTCATTTGCTTTATGTTGTTTTATTATTTACATCCAAGCAGCACCGACGATAATGAGGAGAATGAACAATACGACGATTAACGCGAAACCTCCGCCATATCCGTATCCATATCCACCGCTCATTATATATACCTCCCTTTGCTTAATAAATGATTTATTTGTTAAGATTTATCTTACAATATTAACGTATGTCGCATAGATTATTTTGTATAGGCGTTTTTGATAAATATAGATACTTTTTTAAAATAGCCATTGGAGAGGAAGAATACGTTTGAGCGAAGAATATCTAGTTAAACTAGATGCATTCGAAGGGCCACTTGATTTATTGTTACATTTGATCAAACAATATGAAATCGACATTTACGATATACCGTTAGCAGAAATAGCTGATCAATATACCACTTACATACATACAATGAAGTATTTAGAACTAAATATTGCAAGCGAATATTTAGTGATGGCAGCGACGTTAATCGAGTTAAAAAGTCAAATGTTACTTCCAAATCAGACGCCTACGTTTACCGATGAAGAATATGTAGAGGATCCACGTGAAGCATTGATGAAGCGTTTAATTGAATACCGTAAGTATAAACAAGCAGTAGAAGTATTAAAAGAAAAAAATACGCAACAAACTTTTACACGCTCTCCAGAAACAATCAACCCTTTACATAAAGAGCAATCAGTTGAACGCGGGAATGTTTCGATTTATGATATGATCGGTGCTTTACATAAATTATTTGAACGAAAAAAATGGGAGGCACCTCTTGAAACGCGCATCACGCGGCATGAAATCCCGATCGAGCAACGTATGGAAGAAATACTATCTTTAATAAAGAAAACAGATCGTTGTGTCACTTTTGATGATCTTTTTACATACCCATCTCGCTCACACATCGTTGTTACGTTTATTGCGCTTTTGGAATTGATGAAAAATAATGCTATATATTGCCGACAAGAAAAAAATTTTGAGTCATTGTACATCTATCCTTACAATACTTTCGATAAATATGGAGGATGAGCCGTGGATAAAAACCATTTAAAAGCGATTGTTGAAGGCATTTTATTCGCAAGTGGTGATCATGGAATAACTATCAAACAAATGTCACGTATCCTTAATATCCCTCATAAAGATGTTGCAAATATTTTGGAGGCTTTAAAATCAGATTATGAAAGTCCGAATCGGGGCATTCGCGTGTTGCAATCGAAAGATACATATTTTTTAACGACAAAACAAGAGCATAGTGCATATTTGAAAAAATTATTAGATGCCCCACGATCAACTAAACTTTCCCAAGCTGCTTTAGAAACGTTGGCGATCATCGCTTATAAACAACCTATTACACGTGTTGAAATTGAAGACATAAGAGGTGTTAAGAGCGATCGCCCGATTCAAACATTAGTTGCACGGTCATTGATTGAAGAGGTCGGACGTAAAGAAGACGTTGGCCGTCCAATTTTATTTGGCACGACAACACACTTTTTAACATATTTTGGTCTAACATCTTTAGAAGAACTACCGCCTCTGCCTGAGGATTTTCATTCAGAAGATATTAAACAAGATATTGATTTATACTTTGAACATCACGAAACGTTAAATCATGATCAGTAAAAACCTTCCCTTATGAAAAGCGGAAGGTTTTTTTAATCGATAGAATCATAACATTTCGTTTGTTGCATAAACTGTAGAGATACATCAAGCAGGAGGAAATCAAATATGCGCACGATCATTGGACTAGGGATAATGTTATTTATTATTTGTATATATCCATTACATGGACAAGCACAATTTGATGTTTCCGCTCAAAACGCTATTTTAATGGAACAATCTACAGGTAGGGTTTTATTTAGTAAAGATGCTCATGACAAACAGTCGATTGCCAGTATAACAAAAGTAATGACAGCGATTATAGCGATTGAATCGGACAAGCTAGATGATGTTGCTGTTGCCAGTCGACGGGCAATTTATACTGAAGGTTCTTCAATTTATTTAGAACAAGGTGAGGAAATGACTATTCGTGATCTTGTTTACGGTCTGATGTTGCGCTCAGGCAATGATGCTGCAGTGGCGATTGCTGAACATATCGGTGGAAGCGTTGAAGGCTTTGTTTATTTAATGAACGAAAAAGCAAAATGGCTTGGGATGACGAATACACATTTTGAAAATCCTCACGGCTTAGAAGGGGAACGTCATTATTCAACAGCGCATGATATGGCTTTGCTAATGCGTTATGCCATGGATAATGAAGTTTTTCAAGATATTTCTGGAACGAAAACATACCAAGCGGAAACAAAGTCATATGCTTGGCATAATAAAAATCGTCTATTAACGGGTTTATATAATTATTGTACAGGTGGAAAAACAGGATATACAAAAACAGCCGGGCGAACATTAATAACCTCAGCGGCTAAAAATAATATGGATTTAATTGCTGTAACGTTAAATGCGCCAGATGATTGGAATGATCATATATCGATGTATGAATGGGGCTTTGAAAACTATGATTTAACATCTATGGTAGAGAAAGGAAAGAGGAAATATCACATCAAAGGTACAGGACGTTCAACCGTAGGTTATTTTAGAGATGAAGTCGTTTATCCTTTATCGAAAAAAGAACGTGAGTCGTTACACAGCGAAACGTACGTATTGCGTAAACGGCATCAATCACAACCGTTGCTTGGCAAAAAAATATATTACATTGAGGAGGAGCCAATTATTGAGATTCCTATTTTTGCTAAAGCAGAAGAGATTTCAACGATTAAATCTGATATAACGAACATTTATAAACAAATTGTGGGGTTTAGATAATATGATTCATATTATTTGGGCGGCGATGGCAATTATTGGCATTTTATATGCGATGTTTAACGGAACGATGAATCAAGTAAATAAAGCAATTTTTACGAGTGCACAAGAAGCGGTCACTATTTCAATTGGCTTGATTAGTGTATTAGTATTTTGGTTAGGTATTATGCGAATTGCTGAACGAGCAGGTATTTTGCGTATGTTAGCCAAATTGTTTCGACCAATCATTGTATGGCTATTTCCCGATATTCCGAAAGATCACCCGGCAATTGGTTATATTTTGTCTAACATGACTGCCAATGTTTTTGGTTTAGGTAATGCAGCGACACCGATGGGAATTAAAGCGATGGAACAAATGAAACAATTAGGCGGTTCTGAAACAGCTTCACGGTCTATGATTACATTTTTAGCTTTAAATACATCAAGTGTCACCATAATCCCAACGACGGTGATTGCTATTCGAATGCAATATAATTCTGTATCTCCAACAGAAATCGTAGGTACGACGATTATTGCTACTTTAATCTCTACGATTAGTGCTATTTTGTTTGATCGTTTGTTTTATCATCTAGATGAGCATAAACATTAAATGTTTCAAAAATAGGGGGAGGGATAACATGGAGACTATCACAATGATTAGTACATGGTTGATACCATGTTTTATATTAATCATTTTATTTGTTGCCACGTATAAACGACTACCTAATTATGAATTATTTGTTGAGGGGGGAAAAGAAGGTATCCAAATGGCATTTTCTTTACTGCCATTTTTAGTTGGAATGATCGTTTCCATATCTATATTAAGAAGTTCAGGGGCGTTAGAAGCATTTATTCAACTGATCTCTCCTGCCTTAGCATTTGTAGGTATTCCTCCAGAAATACTCCCACTTGCACTTATACGACCAATCTCAGGAACTGCAGCTCTTAGTATGACGACAGAACTTATCAGTCAGTACGGTCCGGATTCTTTTATTGGTAGACTTGCTTCAACGATGCAAGGAAGTACAGATACGACATTGTATATTTTAACAATTTATTTCGGTGCTGTAGGGATTAAACGTATGCGATATGCATTAAAGGTTGGACTATTAGCTGATTTAGTTGGTATAATAATTTCGGTTATAGTTGTTACGCTTGTATTTTAAATAAATGAGCATTGTAGCGTTAACTTTAGTTAACGCTATTAATATGAAAAAAATGAAATGTGGTGGTACAATGTCACGTACTTATGAACGATTACAAAAAGTGATTGCTCAAAGTGGACTTACATCTCGTCGTAAAGCTGAACAACTTATTGTAGAAGGAAAAGTGAAGGTAAATAATAAAGTTGTAACAACTTTAGGAACAAAAGTTTCAAAACGTGACGAAGTGAAAGTAAATGATATTCCGTTAGAGAAAGAAGAGCCTGTATATTATATGCTTTATAAGCCACGGGGAGTTATTTCAAGTGTCTCGGATCCTAAGGGGAGAAAAGTTTTAACAGACTTTTTTGAAGATATTTCGGAGCGAATTTTTCCAATTGGTCGATTAGACTATCACACATCAGGTTTAATATTGTTAACAAATGACGGAGAGTTTGCCAATCTTTTAATGCATCCACGTTATGAAATTGATAAAGGATACATCGCAAAATTAAATGGAATTCCAGAAAAAGGCGAGTTAAAGCAACTAGAGACAGGTGTTATGTCAGAAGGTGATGTGTTAAAAGCTGTCCGGAGTAAAATTTTATCCGTTGACCCTCATAAAAAAACATCTATCGTGCAACTTATTTTACATGAAGGTAAAAATAGACATATTCGACGAATGATGGATGTACTCGGTTATCCAGTCATGAAACTTAAAAGGGAGACATACGGATATCTTACTTTGAAAGGTTTAAATCCCGGTGATTATCGTGTATTAACGCCACATGAAGTGAAAATGATGCGTGAACTTGCATTGAAAAATGTTGAAAAATAGTCATATTTGCTCCTTTTATAAAATGGTATACTTGGGTGAGGAGTGATGACAATGAACTTAGACCAAGTCAGAAATAAAAAAAGAAAAAAAATGCGAAATCGATTTATATTTAGATCGGTCATTTTAGCTGTATTAGTGGCAGCGATCATATTCGCATTAGTTTCTAATTTTAATCAAGATAAATCAATTTATAAACCTGGCGATGAAGCACCTAATTTCGAGCTTCAACAAGTAAACGACAATAACGACTTAGATGTCGTTCAATTAGATGATTTTAAAGGAAAAGGTGTTATGCTTAATTTTTGGGCAACCTATTGTAAACCATGTGAAGAAGAAATGCCTTATATGCAAGAACTTTATCCAGAGTATAAAGATAAAGGGATTGAAATTGTTGCTGTCAGTTTAGATTCTACAGAACTCGTTATCGATAAATTTATTGATGAATATGATTTGACATTTCCTATTCCCCATGATACGAAAGGTGAAGTAATGGATTTATATAACGTTGGGAATCTGCCGAGTACGTTGTTTATAAATCCAGATGGTGAAATTGAGGAAGTCGTAGAAGGCGCATTAACTTTAGAGAAGTTGGAAGATTATTTTAAGCAAATTCAACCATAGTATAGTGATCCGGTAAATATTGTGAGGGATTTTTATGAATAAAATTAAGTGTGATTGCGGTCATGTTAATCCTGAAGGTACAGTTTTATGTGAAGCATGTGGAAAACCAATAGAAGAAAATCAACATTTAGATGGTAACGATAAACGTAAATTGTTAAATATGCGCTATGAAGGTAGTGCAAGACGCTCTCAAACGTTTAATCGATCGTTCGTTGATAAAACTTGGAGCTTTTTTTCTTCAGTAAAAGTTGGCGTATGGTTAATTGTTTTAGCTTTAATAGCTTCAGCACTAGGTACAATCTATCCACAGGAAATGTACATACCAGCAGATGCTATATCACGTGATCCAGCTATCTTTTATGAAGCAGAATACGGTCTTTTAGGGAAGATTTATTATCAATTAGGATTTCATAATTTATATAGTTCATGGTGGTATATGATTCTGCTCGCTTTAATTGGCGTTTCGTTAGTCATATGTAGCATCGACCGTTGTGTACCACTATATCGCGCATTAAAAATGCAACGCCCTAAACGTCATGAGAAATTTTTAAGTAGACAGCGCCTTTACAGTAAGTCAAGTGATGTTTCGGAAAAAGAGCGGCAGACGGTTATTGACCGGCTCAAATCACAACGATATAACGTTAGAGAAGAAGATGGACATATTTTAGCAGAAAAAGGTCGTTTTTCTCGCTGGGGTCCTTATGTCAATCATATCGGTCTAATCATTATTTTAATTGCTGCATTACTTCGTTCAACATCTTTCTTTTATCTTGATGAATATGTTTGGGTAAGAGAAGGTGAACAAGTCGTTATCCCTGGAACTGAAGGACAATATTATATAGAAAACGAGGAGTTTATTTTTGAAACATATGGCGATGATGAACAAGACGAACGTTTTGAAGAGGCCTTAGCGAGTGAAGAGCAACCAGTTGCAAAAAATTACCAAACGAATGCAACAGTCTATAAAATAGATGAGAATGATGAACAATCTTTTGAAAAAGTAACAACTGATGAGATTCGTATGAATCATCCATTAAAATTCGCAAATTACACGTTGTATCAGTCGGGTTATCAATTGAATGAGTTTACAGAGATGTCATTTAAAGTCTATGAAACAGACGATCCTGATCAAGAAGCCATCGAAACATTTACTATTGATTTAACAGAGCCTGAATCTCATTATGCATTTGATAATGGGATGAAGGTTGAGATCAATCAATACTATCCAGATTATTACTTAGATGATGGTGAACCTCGATCAGAAACAAAATATCCGAAAAATCCAGCCTTCGTTTTTTACGTCTATCCGCCAGATGAAGATGAGCCTGAAATTAGTTTCACAGGTATTGGAAAAAATATTCCTGGTGGAGAAAACAAATATAAGTTAGGAATTGTTGATTTTGATACACGAGATGTAAGTGGCTTAACTGTTCGCCGTGATCGAACACTTCCGATCTTTGGATTAGGCGCTCTTATATTTATGATCGGTGTTATTCAAGGTATGTACTGGCAACATCGAAGAATTTGGATACATCCGAAAGATGACGAATTACTGCTTGCTGCCCATACGAACAAAAATTGGTATGGTGTGAAAAAAGATATCGAAAAAGCAATTAAAGACACGAATATATCGATGGTTGTTGATCAACAAGAGTTAGAAGAGAAATAATAACGAATGCATAGTCGTAATGAGGAGGTTAATTTATGAGCCTAACTACAATTAGTGCTATCGGCTTATATGGTGCTTTTGCCCTTTATTCCATTGCTACCGTTTTTTTTGGGATCACCATAAAAGATAAACGAAAACAAAAGGATGCGGTATCAACGATCGCAATTTCAACGACGATTGTCGGGTTTCTCTTACACGTTGTATATTTTATTACCCGTTGGATTGTAAGTGGACATGCACCACTTTCAAATATGTTTGAATTTATGACATTTTTAGGATTAAGTTTAGTTTTAGGGTTTATTATTCTTTATTTCATATATCGACTCAATGTGTTAGGTTTATTTGCTTTACCTGTCACATTAATTATTATGGCTTATGCGAGTATGTTTCCATCGGAGATATCACCGCTTGTGCCATCTTTACAAAGTCCTTGGCTTTATATTCATGTCACAACTGTTTCACTATCACAAGGTGTTTTAGGGATCAGCTTTATCGCGGGTCTCGTCTATTTAATTCGTCAAGTGAATCAATCGGTTAGAAATAAAAGCAATATATGGTTAGAAATCGTATTATTCACGCTCGTTGTATTTGTTGGTTTCGTTATTACGACAGTTACATTTAACCTAATGGATTATGAAGCAACATTTGAGTTAAATGAAGGCGAGGCAACAATCGAATACCATATGCCACCGATATCAGGGCCAACTGATGCGACATTAACGAGCGACCATATGGAACCGATCATGACAACACCAGGATGGATGCAAGGAGCAGATGCAGATCGTAAATTTAATACACTCATTTGGTCACTTTTAGCTGGAGTTATTATATATATCCTCCTTCGCTTAATTTTAAGAAAACGTATTGGGGCTGCTCTTCAGCCTTTTGTAAAAAATGTTAAACCAGATTTGCTAGATGAGATTACATACCGAGCGGTAGCTATAGGTTTTCCATTGTTTACTTTAGGTGGTCTTATATTTGCTGCGATATGGGCACAAATTGCCTGGGACCGTTTTTGGGGGTGGGACCCTAAAGAAGTATGGGCACTTGTCACATGGTTCTTCTATGCAGCCTTTTTACATTTACGCTTATCCCGGGGTTGGCATGGCGAGAAATCAGCGTGGTTAGCTGTCGGCGGTTTTGCAATCATTATGTTTAATTTAATTGTTGTGAACCTTGTTTTAGCTGGTTTGCACTCATATGCATAGTGATTATGTTCAATATATTTATCGTTTTACTTATGATTTTATTTAAACTTCGTTTATACTGAAGTAAAGGAGCAAGGAGGTGGCTGTTTTATGGAAGATGCGTATGCAAAAATTTTAGTTGTTGATGATGAAGAACGCATTCGACGTCTCATTCGTATGTATTTAGAACGAGAAAACTTTTTAATTGAAGAAGCAACAAATGGAAAAGATGCTTTAAAACTTGCTTTAGATCATGACTATGATGCAATTTTATTAGATATTATGATGCCAGAGATGGATGGCATTGAAGTGTGTGAAGAACTACGCAAAGAAAAAACGACCCCAGTTATTATGTTAACAGCTAAGGGAGAGGAGTCTAACCGTGTTCAGGGCTTTGAAGTAGGGGCAGATGATTATATTGTAAAACCTTTTAGTCCAAGAGAAGTTGTCCTACGTGTGAAAGCCATTTTACGAAGGGTTACAGATAAAAATTATGATCAGACGACGACTTCAGCTAAAAATTTAATCGTTTTCCCCCACTTAACAATTGATTTAGATGCTTACCGCGTTACAGCTTCTGGAAAAGAGGTTAACTTAACACCAAAAGAATATGAATTACTTTGCTTTCTAGCAGAGTCTCCAGATAAAGTCTTTAAGCGGGAAGAATTGTTAAAAGAAGTTTGGCAATATGATTTCTTTGGTGATTTGCGAACAGTTGATACACATGTCAAACGATTGAGAGAGAAATTATCGAATGTATCAAAAGAAGCAGCTAAAATGATTGTAACCGTTTGGGGTGTCGGTTATAAACTTGAGGAAGATGATTCTTAATGTTCTGGCGTAGTGTCGTGGGGAAGCTAGCAATGACTATTTTATTGCTAGTTTCTTTTGTTTTATTCATTTTAACGATATTACTACTAGAGTTTTTTGAAAACTTCCACGTTCAAGAAGCAGAAAAAGTATTGATGAAAACAGCAGCAGAAGTTTCTGTTATGCTTGAGCATTATGAGGATAGAGAGCTTATTGTTGAATCAATCGAAAGCATAAAAGATCCCCATAGTCGTGTAGCTGTCGTTACACGGGATGGTGATATTTGGACATCAGGTACACAAAATAAAGATTTGGCTGTTATTACCGATGAGGTGTTTAGAGAAGATTCTGATATTGTTTCAGTTTTCACTGATAGAGAAAATGTTAATAAACAAATGTCCATTCCTGATGAGAACCTGGAAGTGATGATCGTCGGAATGCCGACAAAATCAGATGATGAAGCTGTATTCGTTTATCAATCACTTGATGTAATTGATGAAACAAAAGCAGAAACGACACGAATTATTTTTATTGCAGCGGGTATAGCTATTGTTTTAACAACATTTTTTGCTTTCTTTTTATCAACGCGAATTACAGCTCCCTTAATTAAAATGCGTGAGGCAGCACTTGATTTAACGCGGGGAGAATTTAATACAAAGGTCCCGATCTTAACCCATGATGAAATAGGTGAACTAGCGACAGCATTTAACAAAATGGGGAAACAGTTGAATTTTCACATTAACGCGTTGCGCCAAGAAAAGGAACAGTTATCAAGCATAGTTGCTTCAATGGCTGATGGTGTGATGACGTTAAACCGTAAAGGCGAAATGATTATTACAAATCCACCTGCCGAGCAATTTCTTGACGATTGGTACTTTGAACATAACCTTCCAATGACTAACAGTGAACGTGCATTACCAGAGCCGTTACACAATATTTTACAACGGATTATTAATGGCGAAGAAGAAGTATTACAAGAAATTAGTTTACAAGGTCGAAATTGGGTTATGATTATGACGCCTTTATACGACCAATCATATGTACGTGGCGCTGTAGCCGTTATTCGAGATATGACCGAGGAAAGACGACTCGATAAATTAAGAAAAGACTTTATAGCAAATGTTTCCCATGAATTACGAACACCAATTTCTTTGCTACAAGGTTACAGTGAAGCGATTGTAGATGATGTCGCTGAAAGTAAAGAAGACAAAAATGAGCTCGCACAAATTATTCATGAAGAATCGTTAAGAATGGGAAGACTTGTGAATGAATTGTTAGACTTAGCCCGTATGGAAGCCGGACATACACAATCACATTTTAAGCATGTCAATTTAGAGGAATTTAGCGACCGTATGATTAAAAAATTTCAAGGAATTGCTGAAGAGCAACATATTCATTTGCAGCTTACAAAACATATAGTTGAAAAAGACGCTATATTTGATCCTGATCAAATCGAACAAGTGTTTACAAATTTAATAGACAATGCGATTCATCATACTGATAAAAACGGCGAGGTTCGCGTCATTGTTAAAAGTGATAAACAGGACATTAATGTCGATATTGTCGATAATGGACGAGGAATACCTGAGGAAGATTTACCATTTATTTTTGAGCGTTTTTATAAAACAGATAAATCTCGCACACGCAATGGCAAAAAAGAAGGAACAGGATTAGGATTGGCCATTGCTAAAAATATTATCAATGCCCATAACGGCACGATTTCTGTGAAAAGCAAAAAAAATATTGGAACGACTTTTAGTTTTACGATTCCAAGGATTTCCAATAATGCAAAAAATAATAAATAATGGTCAATGGCGACGAAAAATGGTTTCAAGAAGTGCTCTCATCAAAAATAAAATGATGTGTGAGAGCCTTCTTTTTTAATAAATGAACGGAATATATATTTTGACTATTTTACCGAATTCACGTACGCTTATTTTACAACTTGTTTTATGATATGATAAAGTAAACGCTATTGAATGATTTAAAGGGAGCATTCAATGTGATTCTTAAGGGACTAATCGTTAAAAATAGTTTACATATTCAAGAGCAACGGACAAAAAATGCTATATTTCATTTATTATATGGTAAACGCTCCATTCAAACTGTTCAAGATGCACATTTATTTCAATTAGGTAGTTATTACGGGTTATTACCAATGCTTACAAAGCAAAATTATGAGATCATGATGCAAAAATATATAACAAAAGGACTGCTTAAACAAACATATATAGATGGTCAAAAGTATATAATACCTACATTGAAGGGCAAGCATTGGTTAAATAAATATAAAGCGCAAATTCCATTACATTATTTTAACGGTTTACGTTATTTTAAAATTGATTATATGTTTTTAGAACGACTGATGTTACTCATTCAAGTTTTAACGAATCGTCATATGAACAATTCTTCATTCATTCCTGTGATTAATCGCACGTCCATTATTAATTGGGTGAAACAAATGTATCCTTATTTTAAACAAGATATTCAAACGTGTTTATATCAACTATATGACGATTTATATGCATTATTAAGCCGTTTACAAGATAAAGAAGCTTCTTTATTTCTCGACCGTTTAACAGGATACAAGCATTATGGGATGAGCATTCATCAATTAGCAAATAAATATAACATGTCAACTTTAAATATTAAACTTTATTTACGTGCTATTACCCACCGTATGTTACGCTTCATTAAAGAAGAAGTTGTTAAAACACGTATCCTTTCAATACTTACAAAAGATTTACCATCATATAATTTTATGACGAAATCAGCACAATTGACATACAACTTATTACAAAAACAATATTCGGTGCATGAAATTGCTCGGTTACGTCAATTAAAAATGAGTACGATTAATGACCACATGATTGAAATTGCATGGTATGACCCGCATTTTCCAGTTCACGCATTTATTGAGCCTTCAGACATTGATAAGGTGGAACACGCGATTAAAAAGACACATTCTTTACAATTAAAAACTATTAAAGATGCGGTAGGTGATGAATTAACATATTTTCAAATACGTTTAGCCTTAACAAGAGCGAAAAAAATATTTACAGAAGGAATTTTATGCCATGATAAATGATCAGACATTAGAAACATATTTACAAAATTATTTTCATTTCTCTTCATTTCGTCAAGGTCAAAAGGAAATCATTCAAGATGTGTTAGATGGCAAAGATGTGTTAGGCATATTACCGACAGGATCAGGGAAATCATTATGTTATCAATTACCTGCAAAGCTTCTTTCCGGCATAACAATCGTTGTTTCACCATTAATATCGTTAATGATAGATCAAGTGAAGCAATTAAAAGCTATTAACTTTAAAGAAGTTGTTGCGCTCAATAGTTTTATGCCACACGCTAAAAGAGCGTTAGTTTACAACAATATGTCACGATATAAATTGATATATGTATCTCCAGAGATTTTACAGCAAGAAGTATTACATCATCAATTAAGCAAGGAAAAGATTAGTTTGTTCGTTATTGATGAAGCCCATTGTATATCACAATGGGGGCATGAATTTCGCCCAGATTATTTAAGGTTGACGAATATTATATCGTTATTGAACCACCCGCCTGTTTTAGCTTTAAGTGCAACGGCTACTAAAGATGTCCAAAAAGATATTCTTCATGCCTTAAAACGGCCATATATGAAAAAACATGTTTATCCTATGGACCGGCCAAACATCGTTTTTGATGTTCAAAAAGTGTCTACTGATCTCGAGAAGATTGAACATATTAAAAAAATTTTAGCGAACAAACGCCTCCCAACGTTAATTTACTTCTCAAGTCGACAGGCGACAGAATATGTAGCAGATCTACTAGCGAAAGAGCTTCCACATCAACGCATTTCTTATTATCATGGTGGTATGGAGCAAATTGATCGAGTGACAATTCAACAGCAATTTATGAACGATCAACTAGATATTATTTGTTGCACGAGTGCATTCGGTATGGGGATTAATAAGGATAATATTCGTTTAATTATTCATTTTCACTTTCCACCACAACTAGAGGATTTTATTCAAGAAATAGGTCGGGCAGGACGCGACGGTCAAACGAGTGTCAGCCTCTTGTTTTATTCGGGACAAGATGAATATTTGCCGTATCGGATGATTCACAATGAACTTCCAACGAATGAGCAAATCACCTACGTTTTTCAAATATTACAATCACTTATTAAACAACATAAGCAACTACCGAAAAATACTGAAGATATAGAAACAATTTTTCAATGTCAAGACATACAATGGCGGTTTTTATATTATCAATTAGAAAAGCATGGCATTGTGAAAAATAGACGAATCATTTATGATAAAGCGCGTTGGCAATCAGCGTTAGAGCAAATACAGTTGCAACGAAACGAACGCTTTAAGTTAAAAGAAAATAAATTAAAAGATATATTAGCATGGATTCATTCGAAACAATGTTTACGTCAATCATTATATCGTCACTTTCAAGATACATTTACAAAACCTCAACATGAATGTTGTAGCTATTGTGGATTTTCTTTTGCACATTGGAATCCATCGAACGATCCTAAAGCAGTCGAGTATACACATACATCTTGGGAGTATCAATTAAAAGATTTATTACTGATAGGGGACAGATATGAAACAAAGAGAACTTATTAAGCAGATGTCAGATCGTGATATTCAAACATCGCTTTTATTATCGCAATTATTACTTTTAAGTTTAGCAATCATTTTAAGCATGATATTATTCGACCATTTTGCAAAGTGGCTGACATTATTTTCTTTAAATATGAACGACATTATTTATTATGGCCTCATACCCGGTATCATTATCGTGATCGTTGATATCATTATTATGCATACAGTACCTAAAAAATATTATGATGATGGGGGTATTAATGAAAGAGTTTTTAAAAACCGTTCGATTTTAAGTATATGTATGATCGCTTTGATCGTTTCTATATCTGAAGAATTGTTATTTCGGGGCGTCATTCAAACAGTCTTCGGTTATGTGTTTGCAAGTAGTGTATTTGCACTCATTCATATTCGATATTTAAGAAAACCTGTTTTACTAATATCGATTATTTTTGTAAGTTTTTACATCGGCTACTTATTTGAAATTACTGGTAATTTACTCGTTACGATGACAACACATTTTATTGTAGATTTTTTATTAGGGGTAATCATTCGCTACCAAACGTGAGGTGATTCATATGGAAAAGGAAGCTCATAAGCACCAAGCAGATCACCTTCAACAGTTATTTCAAGAAATAAGACAACATGAAATGCAATCAGTTGATGAAAGTGATCAACAAATGTTAGATGAGCCTACCGAACAAATAAATGTCCTTAATTTACCTCCAAGAAAAGATGTTCATCGAGAGCATAAAAAACGGACGAAATTAAAATTAAGTCAACCAATAAAACGTCTCCTTCTCGTTATTTTTATATTGGCACTCGTTAGTTGCATGAAGTTTTTTTGGTTGGGAAATTAATGATGTTCGTTTAAACGTTTTAATGCGTATGCGTAGATCGAAATTAAGACAAAATTTACGTTAGATATAAAGATATAATCGTTTATAAACTTAAGGATTTTACATAAAAATATAATAATGGTGAAAAAGGTAGGAAACATTCGTTCCATTGATATTTTATAAATATTTGTTAAGAACATTATATAGGGGCGAATCATTTCCCGCATTTGTTTTGCAAAAGGGTCACTATCTTCATATAATTGCATATGTAATATGAACGTATATGCTCATTTCTTGATACAATAATATAAAATTAACAATTTCATTAGGAGGTAAACACATGGTAGCTGATCAAGTAGCAGATTCCGCCAATAAAGCAAATGATCAGGAAAGTGTTGATATTTTAACGTCCACACGGGCTGTTATCAAAGATGCGTTAAACCGTTTAGGTTATCCTGATGAAGTATATGAGCTACTTAAGGATTCAGTGCGCATGTTAAAGGTTAGAATACCTGTTAGAATGGATGATGGTTCGATCAAAGTATTCACTGGCTATCGTGCGCAACATAACGATGCTGTTGGACCAACAAAAGGCGGTGTTAGATTTCATCCGAACGTTACAGAAAAAGAAGTAAATGCTTTAGCGATTTGGATGAGTTTAAAAGCCGGCATAATGGATTTGCCTTATGGTGGAGGTAAGGGTGGAATCATTTGCGATCCTCGTGAAATGTCTTTTAGAGAATTGGAAGGTTTAAGTCGTGGATATGTCCGGGCGATTAGTCAATTTGTCGGTCCGACGAAAGATATTCCCGCACCAGACATTTTTACAAATTCACAAATTATGGCATGGATGATGGACGAATATAGTCGCATTGATGAATTTAACAATCCAGGTTTTATAACGGGAAAGCCAATTGTTTTAGGAGGATCTCATGGACGGGAATCTGCAACAGCTAAAGGTGTAACAATTTGTATTCATGAAGCTGCCAAAAAGAAAGGTATTAATTTAAAAGGCGCTCGTGTCATTGTTCAAGGCTTTGGGAATGCCGGCAGTTATTTATCAAAGTTTTTACATGATGCTGGAGCAAAGGTTATTGGCATTTCGGACGCTTATGGTGCGTTACATGATCCAAATGGACTTGACATTGATTATTTATTGGATAGACGGGATAGTTTTGGTACGGTTACGAAACTGTTTGACCATACGATAACGAATAAAGAATTGCTTGAATTAGATTGTGATATTTTAGTTCCGGCTGCTGTTGGTCATCAAATTACGAAAGAAAATGCCCATCAAATAAAAGCGAGTATTGTCGTTGAGGCTGCCAATGGGCCAACAACGCCTGAAGCAACACAAATTCTTACTGAACGCGGTATTTTATTAGTTCCAGATGTTATGGCATCCTCAGGCGGTGTTACAGTATCTTATTTCGAATGGGTTCAAAATAATCAAGGTTATTATTGGCCGGAGGAAGAAATAGATAAGAAACTTCATGAAGCAATGATTAGAGCGTTTAATGCAATTTATCATACAGCTGAAACGAGACGTGTCGATATGCGTTTAGCAGCTTACATGGTCGGTGTACGAAAAATAGCCGAAGCCTCGAGATTTCGCGGGTGGATATAAATATATATATGTAAAACTCTTATCATCATATGATAGGAGTTTTTTTATTTGTATTTATAATTTTCTTGTTTCCTCATGTTGTACGTTCGGTTATTCGTTCTTTTTAATATTTATGAATAAAATAGATGGTTATTCAAAAAATAAAGCTATCAAATGAATGTACAACAGGAGGAGAACAAATGGTTAATGCGAAAAGATCCTCTATCATAATAATGATATGTTTCTTGTTTATCTTCACAGACGTATTGTTCATACCTAGAGCTAAACCTATAAATGCCTTTAGCCAACAAGTTATTCAACACGGCGCAGTTGGCGATGATGTCATTGAATTGCAGGCACGATTACAATACTTAGGATTTTACAATGGAACAATCGATGGTGTGTTTGGCTGGGGGACATATTGGGCCTTAAGAAATTTTCAATATGAATTTGGTTTAAACGTTGATGGTTTAGCAGGTCAGACGACAAAAAATAAGCTCGCCAATGCGAGTCATTATGATGAGCAATATGTCAAAGAACAAATGAATCAAGGTAAATCATTTACCCACTACGGAGAGGAAAAACAAAAGGGTGAATCTACAGAAAAAGGTGAACAAACTGAAGAAAAAGATGGTTCTAAGGAACAACAGTCACAAGACGATGAAGAACAAGCGGAAGAGATGGCTGCAGTTAATGTTCCACAAGGATATTCACAAAATGATATTCAGCTTATGGCAAATGCTGTATACGGTGAGGCAAGAGGTGAACCTTATGAAGGGCAAGTCGCTGTAGCTGCTGTTATTTTAAATCGTGTTGAAAGTCCTACATTTCCGAATACGATTGCAGGTGTTATTTTTGAGCCACGAGCTTTTACAGCGGTTGCTGATGGACAAATTTATTTAGAGCCAAATGAAACAGCACAACAAGCAGTTTTAGATGCTATTAATGGCTGGGATCCATCTAACAATGCAGAATATTATTTTAATCCTGAAACAGCGACATCAAGTTGGATATGGTCTCGACCACAAATAAAGAAAATTGGAAAACATATTTTTTGTAAATAGAAAGGTGTGAAATAATGGCTCGTTGGATCATTATTACGGTATTAACAATCGGTTTAATTGGCGCAGGCGTTTGGGGCTATCAAGAACATCAAGAAAAAAACGAGGTTTTAATACAAGCTGAAAACACGTACCAGCGTGCGTTTCATGAACTGACATATCATATGGATTTGTTACATGATGAAATTGGCGTAGCCCTTGTAACGAGCTCAAATGAAAAGCTATCTCCACGGCTCGTTGAAATATGGCGCCTTACATCAGAAGCATTAGCAAATGTTGGGCAACTTCCATTAGCTTTGCTCCCTTTTAATAAAACAGAATCATTTCTCTCTGATATTGGTGAATTCACCTATCGTACAGCTGTCAGAGATTTAGATGAAGATCCATTATCTGATAAAGAAGTGGACTCTTTAAAAGATTTATACAACGAAGCGGAAGATATTCAAACCGAATTAAGGGAAGTTCAACACGTTGTTCTTGATGAAAACCTTCGTTGGATGGATGTCCAACTTGCCTTAGCTACGCAAGATGAGCCAATGGACAACACAATTATTGACGGTTTTCAAACGGTTGAAGAAAAAGTCGGTGAATATACAGAAGGTAACGTTGATTCAGCTATTATTGGATTATCAGCACAAGAGCATAGCTATGATCATTTAACGGGTGAAGATATTACGGAAGAAGAAGCCTTAGAGCGAAGCAAAGAAATATTTAATGTTGAAGACGAAAATAAAATGGATTTAGCGACAAGTGGTGAAGGTTCGGATGTTGAGACTTACAGTATTTCTTATGATAATGGAAATAAAAATGCTTATTTGGATATGACTGTAAAAGGGGGACATCCGATGACATTATTAGTTGATCGTCCCATAAACGAAAAGGAGCTTAGTTTAAATGAAGGTATGGAAAAGGCGGAAGAATATTTACAAACATTTGGTTTTGAGGATATAGATATTTTTCAAAGTAATGAATTTGATGATATAGGTGTCTATTCCTTTTTATCTAAAGAAGATGATATACGCATCCATTCAGATGCGATTGAAGTTAAAATAGCTTTAGATAATGGTGAGATTTTAGGATTAACAGCACAAAATTATTTACAGAACAACAGGAATCGAGATATTCCAGAACCTAAATTATCAAAAGATGAAGCATTAGATGCTATGAGTGAGGATATTGATGTTCAAGAAGACTATTTAGCGATCATTGATAGTGATGATGGTGAAGAAGTTTTAGTATACGAATTTTTAGGAACATATGGAGATGAAACTTACCGTATTTTTATTAATGCGATGACTGGCGAAGAAGAAGAAGTTGAAAAATTATCAGGAAAGGAAATTAATTATTCCAATCTTTAGGGAAGGGTTAAACCTTTCCCTTTTTCACGATATTTGTAATAATAGATGTATATTAGATATGGAAGATGTGGGGGAGATTGATGGATATAGGAACAGCATTATTTTTAGAAAAAGAATCTACGAAAGATGTTCACACTTATGAATGTCAAATTATTGATCAAGATGACAAACATGTATATATTGATTTTCCGACCCATCAAGAGACGAGAGAGAGACGACAAAATTTTCAAAAGGAACGACGTTTAAAGCTTCATATATAGGTGAAGATAACGCTATGTATCGTTTTGAGACAAAAGTACTGGATCAAATTATATTAAACATTCCAACATTAGCCATTAAATCTCCCGATGACAATATAGAACGTATTCAACGACGGGAATTTATTCGTGTAAAAGCTACTTTAGATATAGCAGTACATTTCCCTAATCAATCGCAATCGCCATTTGTGACGGTAACGGTAGACTTAAGCGGTGGCGGATTATCGTTCATTATCCCAGAAGATAAATCCCTACTTAAGGGACAATCTGTCGAAATTTGGATAGTATTACCTTTATCATCAGGCTCATATGAATATATTCAGCTATCTGCTCAAGTACTCCGGATGAGAGAGACAGAGGATTTTTCTAGAATCGCCTCCGTAAATTTTTCTTCAATTTCCCATAAAACGGAGCAAATGATTATGCAATTTTGTTTTGCAAAACAGCGCGAAGCACATTTAAAATAATATTCATTTGCAATATAACTTGTTTTGATGTACTATATTATAGTTAAGTTATGTATATATCATTGAATTCGTTTGATTGAGAGGAATGACGGTTATTGTGAGACAGACGGTTAGAATTGCTATTGATGGACCAGCAGCGGCTGGTAAAAGTACAGTTGCTAAACGAGTTGCTGATAAAATGTCTTTTACATATGTTGATACTGGTGCGATGTATCGGGCATTAACATTAAAAGCGATACAGGCTGATGTCCCATTGAATGAAGAAAATAAACTCATGTCTTTGTTATCACAAACGGATATTAGTCTCATCCAAGAGGGGACAAGACAGCAAATTTTACTAGATGGAATTGATGCCACATTACATATAAGGGCTGATTATGTGACAAATAACGTCTCAACGATTGCTAAATTACCACGTATTCGTGAAGAGATGGTAAAACGTCAACGTGCATTAGCTGAAAATAATAGTGTCGTTATGGACGGAAGAGATATAGGTACTTACGTTTTACCAAATGCCGAGGTAAAAGTATTTTTAAATGCTTCTGTAGAGGAGCGGGCTAAGCGTCGTCATGCGGAAAACGTAAAAAAAGGCTTTTCATCAAATATAGAACAATTGAAGCACGATATTAAACAAAGAGACTTAGTTGACTCAAACCGTTCAATTGCACCGCTTATTAAAGCTGAAGACGCCATAGAAATAGATACAACTTCATTAACGATTAGCGGCGTCGTTCAACGCATCTTAAAACTTGTTTATAATAAAGTTAACGGTTTATGATATGATTAACCGTTCGCTTTTATGTTATTTTACTTGACAAATTTTTTTGATTATAAGAAGTTATAAAAAAGAGTATTTTTTATTGTAAGTGTCAAACACTTACAAAATTTAAGAATAGAAAATCATTTGATTTGTGATAAAACTTGTAGTAAAACTCAAGTTTTTTCGATTGCAATTAGGAGGGCTAGCCATGGAAGAAATGAATGAAATGCCAGAGATAAAAATAGGTTCCACACTGCAAGGAACTGTTGTAAAAGTCGAAGATAAACAAGTGTTTGTAGATATTGGATATAAATCGGAAGGTATTATCCCGATTAGTGAATTGTCGAATCTACATATTGAACATCCAAAGGATATTGTTGAAGTAGGCGAAGAATTATCTTTGAAAGTAACGAAAATTGATGACGATGTCGTCCTTTCTAAAAAGGCTGTTGATGCTGATCGAGCTTGGGAAGATTTAGAAGAAAAGTATAGAAATGGGGAAGTTTTTGAAACGGTTGTAAAAGAAGTCGTTAAAGGTGGACTTGTAGCTGATGTTGGATTGCGCGGATTCATACCTGCATCTTTAGTCGAAACATATTACGTCGAAGATTTTTCTGATTATGTTGATAAGTCTCTTCGCGTTAAAATCGTCGACCTTGATCGAGAGCAAAATCGAATTATTCTTTCCCATCGAGCCGTCTTAGAGGAGGAAGCCGAAGAGAAGAAGGAGAAATTATTTGCTACCTTAGAAGAAGGACAAGTGATTGAAGGTGTCATTCAACGTTTAACAGATTTTGGTGCTTTTGTTGATATCGGTGGTGTTGATGGACTCGTTCATATTTCCGAGCTTGCACATGAGCACGTCGAGAAAGCATCAGATGTCGTTTCTGAAGGTGAGACAATTGAAGTCGAAGTACTATCTATTGATGAAGAAAATGAACGCATTTCACTATCTCGTAAAAATACAATTCCGGGACCTTGGGAAGGTGTTTCAGATCGGATTGAAAAGGATGATATCAAAGAAGGTGTTGTAAAACGACTCGTACACTTTGGCGCTTTTGTGGAATTAGAACCAGGTGTTGAAGGGCTCGTTCATATCTCACAAATCGCCAACCGTCATATCGGAACACCGGAGGAAGTATTGGAAGAAGGACAACAAATTAACGTTAAAGTGTTAGATGTTAATGAAGAAGATGAACGTATTTCCTTAAGCATTAAACAGGTTGAAGAAGAAAAGGAAGAAGCAGATATCGAACAATATGAACGAAAAGACGATCAAGCAGGCTTTCAACTAGGTGATGTCATCGGAGATCAGCTAGACAAATATAAACAATAATTGTAAGAACTCTCTCTTTCTAAAGGAGAGAGTTTTTGTTTAAAATCGCCTTTTTTTAGCAATAATGCTAAGGGAAGGTGAAGAGGTGTTGTTTGTAGGATATATATTTTTTTGGATGAGTTGGATATTTTGGGTGATCATTACTTTTTTTATGGATAAAACACGTCGTCGAACGCATTTAGCTATTTTACTACTAATGGCAATAGCAGGTGCAAATACTTACATATCCATTAAGCAACAACAAATATCGTTATCATTTCTTTTCATTATTGGAGGCGCATTTTTAATGCATGGAAAAAGCCAGAAGTGGAAACATTATATGTTCGTCTCTATTACCATCATGATTGGATATACAGCGATACTATTATGGGAAAAGATATCTCCTATTTGGATGATTATTCCTGAATATTTATTGATTCCATTTATGTGTGGTATGATTATTATCGTGCTCATTAAAGATTTTTATCAACGATTAATGACAGGACTTCTCGGTATATGTGCTGGTGAACTTTTACATAAGCTTATATTGTCAAGTTATCATTTACAACAACCGATAGGAGATTTAAGGTTTTTAGATCAATTAATTATTTTAGTTATCATTTTATATGTAAATGATCTTATGCAACGCATAAGCATGAGTTTTGTTACTTTCGCAAGGTCATATTTTTTTAAGAAACGGCTACAATAACGAATCATATCGTAGTTGTTATTCATATTTAACATTAATTGTTAAAGCAAGCTTATTTTGTTAGAATGAACAATAATCTCATATTAAGTACATAGAAAGGATGCGCCTCTGATGGGGAAACCAGTCGTAGCCATCGTTGGAAGACCGAATATAGGTAAATCAACTATTTTTAATCGCCTAGTTGGAGAGAGAGTAGCAATCGTTGATGATGAACCAGGTGTAACGAGAGACCGTATATATGCTGAGGCTAATTGGTTATCGACAAACTTTTTTGTCATAGATACAGGTGGTATAGATATTGGAGATGAACCGTTATTTGTACAAATACGTCAGCAAGCTGAAATAGCCATTGAAGAAGCTGACGTTATTATTTTTATTGTCGATGGCAGAGAAGGCATTACAGCTGCTGATGAAGAAGTTGCGAAAATTTTATATAAAGCGAATAAACCAGTTGTGCTCGCTGTCAATAAAATCGATCATCCAAAAATGCATGAACAAATTTATATGTTTTATTCGTTAGGGTTTGGTGATCCCTTTCCGATTTCAGGTGCCCATGGGCTTGGCATTGGAGATTTACTTGATGAAGTTATTCATCACTTTCCTGAGGATCGTCATGTAAATGATAAAGATGATACGATACGCTTTAGTTTAATTGGCCGGCCAAATGTCGGAAAGTCCTCTTTAGTTAATGCTATTTTAAAAGAGGAACGTGTCATTGTGAGCGATATTCCGGGCACGACAAGAGATGCCGTTGATACGCAATTTCATAAAGACGGACAAGACTTTATCATTATTGATACAGCAGGTATGCGTAAACGCGGGAAAGTATATGAATCAACGGAAAAATATAGTGTCCTTCGTGCTTTAAAAGCAATTGAACGATCAGATGTCGTGCTAGTTGTCATAGATGCGGAGGAAGGTATAAGAGAACAAGATAAAAGAGTTGCTGGATATGCCCATGAAAAAGGAAGAGCGGTCGCTATAGTCGTCAATAAATGGGATACAAGCAAAGAAACGAAACAGTCCGTAACGTCTTTTGAAAAGGATATTAGAAGACATTTTCAATTTTTAAATTATGCGCCAGTTGCTTTTGTATCAGCTAAAACGAAGAAGCGTCTCCATACATTAATGCCTATGATTAAGTTAGCAAGTGAAAACCACCATAAACGCATTCCAACGGGTGAATTGAATGAAGTTATGATGGATGCCATAGCGATTACACCGACGCCAACAATTAAAGGAAAGCGTCTAAAAATCTTTTATATGACTCAAGTAGCTGTCGCTCCACCAACTTTTATCGTTTTTGTAAATGATCCTGATCTGTTACATTTTACATACAAACGATTTTTAGAAAATACGATCCGACAAACATTTGATTTTATAGCAACACCGATTCATATTTATGCTAGAAAACGTCGGCAGTAGGGAGGAGGATACGAATGAAAGTAACCGTTTGCGGTGCTGGAAGCTGGGGAACGGCTTTAGCGATCGTTTTAGCTGATAACGGTCACGATGTAAGATTGTGGACACATCGACAAGAGCAGGCAGAAGCAATTAATACAACCCATAAAAATGAAAAATATATCGATGTAAGAATACCTGAACAAATTACAGCTTACCATGATTTAAAACAGGCAGTTTCGGATGTTGATGCCATTGTTCTCGTCGTTCCAACAAAAGCTATTCGCACGGTTTGTCAGCAGTTAAACGATGTTTTAACAAAACAAGTAACACTTATTCATGCTTCAAAAGGAATTGAACCGAAGTCATTAAAAAGAGTATCTGAGATGATTAGCGAAGAGATGCATCATTGTGCTTATGAAGATATTGTCGTTTTATCAGGTCCAAGTCATGCTGAAGAGGTGGCGAAAAGACAGCCGACAACAGTTACAGTTTCTTCGTTGAATCGTAAACATGTAACATTTGCCCAAGATTTGTTTTTTAATGAATCATTTCGTGTATATACGAGTACAGATGTTATCGGCATAGAACTTGGTGGTGCACTGAAAAATATTATCGCATTAGGTTCTGGTATATCCGATGGACTTGGTTATGGGGATAATGCTAAGGCCGCATTATTGACGAGAGGATTAGCTGAAATTGCTCGCCTAGGGACATCTCTAGGGGCAAGTCCACTTACATTTTTAGGTTTGCCAGGTGTTGGAGATTTAGTTGTCACTTGTACAAGTCAACATAGTCGTAATTGGCGTGCTGGTCATATGTTAGGAAAGGGATATTCTTTACAGGATGTTTTAAATCAAATGGGAATGGTCGTAGAAGGTGTCCAAACGACAAAAGCTGCTTATAAATTTTCTCAGAAGCAACAAGTTGAAATGCCTATAACGAAGGGCATATATGATGTTTTATTTAATAATCAATCACCAGAAGATGTTGTACAGCAGTTAATGAATCGCAGTCGGCGTGAAGAATTAGACGATTTTTCATCACTTTTAAAAAATACATCAAACGACTAACACATAAATTTTCGCCTCCGCATACAATATGTTGACGTTATTCATAGCAGGGAGGCGAGTATGTGAGCAATCCATTTGAAAAAATTGAACAGCATGCAAATATTAGGCCGGATGATATTTATGGTATTGCAAATTCGTTAAAACATGCAGATTTTTCTGATGAACGGACCGTTCGACAATTAGTTCGCCGTTTATCTAAACTAGCAAATAAACCGATATCAAAAGCGAAGGAAGACAAAATTGTTCGAGCGATTACGCAAAAAAATATGCCAGCAGATATGGAATCACTAAGTAAATTGTTTAAATCATAACATTTAGGCGTGTGAGTATACATTTTACGTTTTACTCGCATAAAATACATTGCACAAGCATTCCATGGTTAGAGTTGCAATAGGTATTATTTAGTCAATACGAGGTGAAGCTTAACCTTTCATCTCGTATTTTTATGTTTAAAATGTTGCGAAAGAAAATGTGTTTGAATGCTGATTCGTCTGTGCTTATGTTATAATACGTTTTGATAGTGAATGTAGTTAAGTCTAGAGGTGAGAATGTTGTCAGTTTCGATGTTAAAAATGTACATATCATTTGCTGGAATTATCTTGTTGTTTTTAGCGACAGGTCTTATTTTATTAAGTAGGCATAAGCTAAAAGGATGGCTGGCTGGGATTGTATCTTTCTTAGCATATATTTCTTTAATTTTAGGTGGTCTTATTATTTTATATATTGTCTTTTCAGGACCGACGAGCAGTTAGTCGTTGAGGAGGTAACTGGATGAATGTTACATATCACATGAAGCTATATATCATCGTTAGTTTATTGTTTTTGTTAAGTGGCTGTCTTTTCCCTGAAGAAGAATTAGCTAAAAATCAAGTTCCTCATGAAGATCAACTAAAATTAGTTCAGACAGCCGTTGATCAATATAGAGAACAATCTGGGGGTCTTGTTCCTATTCAAACAAAATCGAGCGATACACCTGTTTTTGAAAAATATCTTGTTGATTTTAGTCAATTAAAAGAAGATCAGTTAATTTCCGAAGTTCCAGGTAATGCCTTTGAAAATGGCGGTATATATCAATATGTTTTACTAACACCAGAAGATGACCCACGGGTTAAATTAATTGACTTACGAACGACAAATGCATTACAAAGTGTCAAAGTAAAATTGCAAGTTTACCGCGATAAACATATTTATCCGCCGTTTGGAGAAGAGATCGCAGACGGATTATATACAGTTAATTATAAAGAATTAGGTTTAGAAGAAGAACCTTATGTTGTCAGTCCTTTTACAGATAGCAATTTGCCGATTATTATGGATATCGATGGTAATTTATATATCGATTATCGCAAGGATTTAATGCACGCCTTGGAAGAGTATGATCATTCCTGCGCTGAAGGTGATGATATTCGATATTTGCTTGCAGAAAATACATCATTTGTTCCAGCCCATTCACTGCCTTATACTGTTAAAGACGGCGAACCAATTTTTTTAGACGATGAAAAAAGCTAAATAAGTAGCATATTCATACCCTTGCAACAATATATTGTTGCAAGGGTTTTTAATGATCAACTTTTATAAATCATATCTTTCTCAAGTATTAAGTCATATTTTAATAGGACAACATCATAGACTGATAATGTCAAATAATCGTCAGAGTTCATCTGCTGTATTGGTATTCAAAATTGGGAGGGGATTGTTTGGAGAGAATTGATATTTTTAAAGATATTTCAAAACGGACAAATGGTGATGTATATCTTGGGATCGTTGGAGCTGTACGTACGGGGAAATCTACATTTATTAAAAAATTTATGGAATTAGTCGTACTACCGAATATTGTGGATGAAAGTGAGCGGGCACGTGCACATGACGAATTACCCCAAAGTGCAGCTGGAAAAACAATTATGACAACAGAACCTAAATTCGTTCCTAATCAAGCTGTGACAGTAAATGTTGAAGAAGGACTTGATGTTAATGTACGTCTTGTTGATTGTGTAGGATATGCTGTAGATAGTGCGAAAGGGTTTGAGGATGAAAATGGGCCACGAATGATTGATACACCCTGGTATGAAGATCCAATCCCATTTCATGATGCAGCAGAAATTGGAACGAGAAAAGTTATCCAAGAACATTCCACCATTGGTGTTATTATAACGACAGATGGAACAATAGGTGAAATAGATCGCTCAGATTATCAAGGAGCGGAGGAAAAGATTGTTGAGGAATTAAAAGAAGTTGGTAAGCCATTTATTATGGTTGTTAATTCAAAAAAACCGACAAGTAAAGAAACAGAATTACTACGGCAAGATCTGACGGAAAAATATGACATACCAGTACTAGCGATGAGCATTGAATCGATGACAGAACACGATGTTTACAATGTCATGCGCGAATCATTATATGAATTTCCAGTGTTAGAAGTGAATGTTAATTTACCAAGTTGGGTTATGGTATTAAAAGAAGATCATTGGCTTAGAGAAAATTATCAAGAAGCTATTCATGAAACTGTTAAAAATATTAAACGTTTAAGAGATGTTAACGATATTGTAGGAGATTTTTCCCAATATGATTATATTAGTAAGGCAAATTTAGCTCATATGGAATTAGGGGAAGGAATTGCAGAAATTGATTTACACGCTCCAGATTATTTGTATGATCAAGTGTTAAAAGAAATCGTCGGTGAGGAAATTCGCGGTAAAGATCATTTGTTAGAGCTAATGCAAGATTTTGCACATGCCAAACGGGAATATGATCAAATATCAGATGCTTTACAAATGGTTAAACAAACAGGATATGGAATTGCTGCGCCGTCGGTTGAAGATATGATGTTAGATGAACCAGAAATTATTCGGCAAGGATCAAGATATGGTGTTAGGCTAAAAGCTGATGCACCATCTATTCATATGATTAAAGTTGAAGTTGAATCGGAATTTGCACCAATCATTGGAACTGAGCAACAAAGTGAGGAGCTTGTAAGGTATTTAATGCAAGATTTCGAAGAGGATCCTTTATCGATTTGGGAATCAGATATTTTTGGCAGGTCTTTAAGTTCTATTGTGCGCGAAGGGATTCAAGCAAAAATAGCTTTGATGCCGGAAAATGCCCGTTATAAACTAAAAGATACGTTAGAGAGAATTATTAACGAAGGTTCGGGTGGTCTCATTGCTATTATTTTATAAGCATCAATTAAAAAGCAAATATTTTGTAGGAAACTCGCAGTGAAATATGTTTTCGCTGCGATTTTTTGTTAAAATAGCAGAGTAAGCTATTTGTTGTCATGTTTTGCAAATGAAACATTCATTACTTTTGTTCCTAACATTTAAATGTTAAGATGTAAGAGTACTGTCGGTCAAAGCGTTCATACATAGGAAAAATATTAATAAAACGATAAAAAACAAAATAAATTCGTAAATATTGTTGAATTTTATAATAATCTCAGTTACTATAAGCGGTGTCACCAATGAAAAAGGTGGAAAAGCCGTATAAAAGCTGGTAATTTAGTGAACAAATGGTGATACAATTATCTTTGCTTTTAACGAAGCAGACTGTTATTGGGAGGAGGTGAATATCATGAACAAAACAGACTTAGTTAATGCCGTTGCAGAATCAACAGAACTTTCTAAGAAAGATGCAACAAAAGCTGTAGATGCTGTTTTTGAAACGATCATGGATTCACTCAGTAAAGGTGAACGGGTACAAATTATCGGTTTTGGTAATTTTGAAGTACGCGACCGTTCGGCACGTAAAGGTCGCAATCCGCAAACAGGTGAAGAAATTCAAATTCCTGCAAGTAAAGTTCCAGCTTTTAAGGCAGGAAAAGCCCTAAAAGATGCTGTGAAAGAAGGTTAATTTTACATAGGGCTTAAGGGTGCGTAATAGACGCGCCCTTTTTTAATGTTACATTTATGTATGATTTGGATTGATTTCAATGCTTAAGATTGACATAATTTATACGACTTATGAAATGTAAAAGGGGTGTATATATGGACGTATTTGCAAAATCTGATTACATAGTCATTAAAGCTTTAGAAGATGGTGTCAATGTGATTGGTTTAACGCGAGGAACGGACACTCGATTTCACCATTCAGAAATATTAGATACAGGTGAAGTCATGATTGCACAGTTTACCGAGCATACATCAGCTGTTAAAGTTCGTGGTAAAGCAGTTATTCAAACACATCATGGGGAAGTTAAAAGTGATTAAAATATCATCATATAATTTACCTTTGTTTAGGATTCTCTGTATTATCGATTATTGATAAATTATGTTATACTTACAATGCAAATAACATTCTAGTGAATATAAAACTTACAATGACGTATCGTTTAAAGTCTAGATATAAAACTATTGATAAAAAACATTTAAATGGTTGATGGTTTCTTTATTATTAGAAGGGCTCGGGTGATGATTTTGGATGCTTTTAGTGAAGAATTAAAAGACTTAAAAGCATGTATTGAGCGAAAAATTCAACATTCATACTTGGACAAGTATATTGAAAATGCTGTTATAGATGATTGTAAGTTATTTATCATATATTCAATTATAAATAAGGCATCGCTATCTGAAGAGAAAAAAAGAAAGTACATCATTTCAATCATCCTTATTCAAATAGCATTAGACACCCATGATCTCGTACCAGCATCAAATGATGCACATGATAGGAAAGCAAATCCGAAATCTAGACAGTTACTCGTTTTAGCGGGTGATTATTATAGCGGTCTATATTATTTTCTATTATCGGAAATTGAAGACTTCGCCATGATTCAAACATTAGCAACAACAATTAAAGAAATTAATGAATTAAAAATGAAACTTTATTACAATGAAGCTAAGTCTTTTAATGAAATGATTCTCATTGTCAAAAAACTTGAATCTTTACTCATAACACGAGTAACTGAATGGTTAACAGAACTAGCCATTACACCATTTATTGAGGATCTACTCTTGACGCATAAACTGATCAAGGAAAAACTGTTCATATACCAAAATGGGTATTCATCTATATTTGCAAATTGGTTAGAAACGGAAAATATGCATTTAAGTTCAATATTAGAACAAATTGAAATGATGATTACAAAATATATTGACGACTTAGAGCTTTATTTACAGCAATCAACGATGAAACATTCATTGTATCACTTACATTTCGATAAGCTGCTTTCCGAGCTCACATATGACGTAAAGTCTTTTGTGGAAGAAGGGTAGAAGATGAGTAAACATTATTCAAAGGAAGAACGTGTCCATCAAGTATTTGAGAAAATTTACGATAAATATGACACGATGAATTCAATTATTTCATTTAAACGTCATAAAGCTTGGCGTAAAGACGTTATGAAACAAATGGCTGTACAGGAAGGCTCGAAAGCTTTAGACGTTTGTTGTGGAACTGGTGATTGGTCGATTGCTCTAGCAGAAGATGTTAAGCGAACTGGGCATGTTATAGGTCTTGATTTTAGTCATAATATGCTCTCTGTTGCTAAGCAAAAAAAACAAATGTTAAACCTTTCGCAATTAAAATTTATTCATGGAAATGCTATGGATCTTCCTTTTGCGGACAATAGTTTCGATTATGTAACAATTGGCTTTGGACTGCGAAATGTCCCTGATTATATAGCTGTTTTAAAAGAGATGTACCGCGTTGTTAAACCGGGTGGCCAGGTCGTTTGCCTAGAAACATCGCAACCAACATTGTTTGGGTTTAAACAAATGTATTATTTTTATTTTCGATTTATTATGCCGTTTTTTGGCAGGATTTTTGCCAAAAGCTATGATGAATATGCGTGGTTACACGAGTCGGCGAAAAATTTCCCGGATAAAAAGCAATTGAAGCGAATGTTTTTTCAAGTTGGTTTTTCAAAAGTGATCACAAAAAGTTATACATGTGGGGTAGCAGCCATGCATTTAGGAATAAAACCAGAAAACAACCGGAATTAGTGGATAAAAGGTGACATGCATGAAATTAAAAAAGGCATACAAATATTTAAAAGATGATTTAAATACGATCGAACAAGCTTTAAATAAAGCGATTCAAGCGGAGCATCCAATTTTGCGTGAAGCATCGACACAATTGCTAAAAGCTGGTGGCAAACGGATTCGTCCGGTTTTTGTTTTGTTGGCGAGCCAAATGGGTCATTTTGATATAAAACAAGTTGAGAAAGTCGCCGTTTCTCTTGAGTTAATTCATATGGCAACGCTTGTCCATGATGATGTCATAGATGATGCTGAGCTTAGAAGAGGTCAACCGACGATTAAAAAAATATATGGCAATCGCGTAGCGATGTATACAGGCGATTATATTCTCGCTAGAGCCCTTGAGCATATAGCTACTTTACAAGACGCTAGAATCCACAACTTATTGTCGCACACTATCGTTGAAGTTTGTCTTGGGGAAATTGAACAAATAAAAGACCAATACAATTGGAATCAACAATTGCGGCATTACTTGCGCCGGATTAAACGTAAAACAGCGTTACTTATTGCAACAAGTTGTAAGTTAGGAGCAATTGTTGGCGGAACATCAGACAAAATAGCTCACCAATTATATAAATATGGTTATTACATCGGTATGTCATATCAAATCATTGATGATATACTTGATTTCACTTCAACAGCCAAAGAGCTCGGAAAACCGACAGGAAATGATTTACTTCAAGGTCATATAACGTTACCAACATTATTTGCGATGAAAAATGAAACATTTAACTGTCAATTAAAAGAAATGTTTACGAATGTTGATCAATTATCAGATGAACATTTTGAGCAGTTATTAAATATGTTAAAAAACTCAGATGCGATTAATTGTTCATATAAAGTAAGCAATTGGTATTTAGAAAAAGCTTTAAAAGCATTAGAGCCTATACCTAATATAAAAGCGAAAAAAATTTTACAAATGATTGCGAAATATATTGGTGAAAGGCGCTCATAATGATCGTTGTTATTTATACAATTGTTTGATATGATTTTAACGATAGTTCTAACAGATATTACATAAAATGAGGTGTTATATATGGAAAAAACATTTTTAATGGTTAAACCAGATGGTGTGCAAAGAAATTTAATTGGTAATATCGTTCAAGTTTTTGAGAAAAAAGGATTTAAACTTGTTGCCGCAAAACTTATGAACGTTTCTGATGATTTAGCAAAAACCCATTATGAAGAGCATCAAGACAAGCCTTTTTTTAATGAACTCGTAGAATTTATAACGTCTGGCCCTGTATTTGCTATGGTTTGGGAAGGAGAAAACATCATTAAGACGGCTCGTTCAATGATGGGAGAGACGAATCCACAAGAAGCTGCACCAGGAACGATTCGGGGTGATTTTGGCATAACTGTCGGAAAAAATATTATCCATGGATCGGATTCGCCAGAAAGTGCTGAAAGAGAGATAAATCTTTTCTTCAATGAAGAAGAAATTTTATCTTATGATAAGCAAGATGAGCAGTGGATTTACTAAAATTATGCTGTATGCTGAATGATGATATTTATTTATTAAAAGCCTCCGTCGTTACGGAGGCTTTTAATAAATATTTAAAGTCTAGACGTTATAATAGATGAAAGAGGCAATTGATATGACAGACGAATATAGTTTGTTTAAAGAGCGTATTTACCGTATGTTAGGTGTGAATTTAAATTTATATAAAGAAGCACAAATGAAACGCCGTTTAACATCATTGAAACGAAAACGTGGATTTAGCAGTTTTGCTACTTATTATAAAGCTTTAAAAGACAATGAACAATTACTTAATGAATTTGTTGATCGGCTAACAATTAATGTCTCGGAATTTTATAGAAATCCGAAAAGATGGGCTGTTTTACAACAAAAAATATTTCCCGAATTGCTAAAAGACAAACAAAAATTATCTATTTGGAGTGCTGCATGCTCGACGGGGGAAGAACCTTATAGTTTAGCGCTTATGTTGACCGAACATTTTCCCGATGCAGACGTTCACATATTAGCGACAGATATTGATGAAAATGCTATTCAAAAGGCAAATGATGGCATATATCAAGCAAACGCTTTAAAAGGCTTACCTAAAATAATGAAAACGAAATATTTTACAAAAAATAACAGCTTATACCATATTGATCAAGATATCAAACGAATGGTTACATTTAAAAAACATGATTTATTAAGAGATGCTTACCCAATGAACATTGACTTACTCGTTTGTCGAAATGTACTCATTTATTTTACCGATGAAGCGAAACATATGATTTATCAAAAAATTAGTAACGCGCTTTCTCATCAAGGTATTTTATTTGTCGGAAGTACAGAACAAATATTTAATCCGATGCAATATAATTTATCAGTCGTTGATACTTTTTTTTATGAAAAATATGTTAACCATCCATAGTTTTTTTATGAGAATGATCTTGAAATTTTAGAAAATATAGTTATAATGTAATGTCATATTTTATCGTTGATTGAAATATTAAAATTAAAAATATGGGGGAAGTTACATGCGTTATATGACAGCAGGCGAATCACATGGGAAACAATTAACGACGATTATTGAGGGTGTTCCGGCTAAGATGCCACTTGTAAAAGAGGATATCAATCGGTCACTACTTGAGCGACAAAAAGGTTATGGTCGTGGTAGACGAATGCAGATTGAAAAAGATTTAGTTGATATAACGAGTGGTGTTAGACACGGCTATACGTTAGGTTCACCGATTTCATTAGTTATTCGAAATGATGATTTTAAACGTTGGGCAGATATAATGGGAGAAGACCCAATCGATGATGATGCCTATATTCGACGTATTATTTCACGTCCACGTCCAGGGCATGCCGATTTAAATGGTGCCCTTAAGTATGGACATCGCGACATGAGAAATGTGCTCGAAAGGTCATCGGCTCGGGAGACAGCAGCACGTGTTGCAGCAGGGGCAGTTGCTAAGACGTTGCTTAAACATTTAGGTATTGAAATTGTTGGATATGTTAAAGAAATAGCTGGTATTCAAGCGAGTGATGATCCGTCCTTATCAGTTCAGAAACGAAGGGAAATTTCAGAAGCATCGCCTGTAAGAACGTTAGATCAACAAGTCGAACAGCAAATGATGGATGCGATTGATCAAGCAAAAGCAGAAGGAAATTCAATCGGTGGTGTTACCGAAGTATATGTAGAAGGAATACCTGCTGGGATCGGATCATATGTCCATTACGATCGTAAATTAGACGGCCGAATAGCCGGAAGTGTAGCGAGTATTAACGCTTTTAAAGGCGTCGAATTTGGCATTGGATTCGAAGCAGCGCGCCGAAATGGCAGTGACGTACATGATGAAATCGCTTGGGACGAGGAAGTTGGTTATTATCGGAAAACAAATCGCTTAGGTGGTTTTGAAGGTGGAATGACGACAGGTATGCCAATAGTCGTTCGCGGTGTTATGAAACCAATCCCGACTTTATACAAACCCCTTCAAAGTGTAGATATAGAAACGAAAGAACCGTTTGAAGCTAGCATCGAACGATCTGATTCTTGTGCGGTTCCGGCAGCCGCCGTTGTCATGGAACATGTCGTTGCATTTGAATGTGCTCGGGCCATTACCGAACAATTTTCTAGCGATCAGTTTCCATTATTAAAGCAGGCTGTTAATGAATATCGAAAGAATATAAGGTGTTTTTAAATGCCACATTTAGTCGTTCAATCTATGTCTTTTGATTATCCAATATACATCGATGAAAATATTCGATTTCAACTCAATCATTATATTAAAAAGTCATATTCGTCAGTTATGGTCGTTACAGATGAAAATGTTTCAAATCTTTATTTAACAGATGTATTAACAAATATTGTACATGACAAAGTGTATCAGGCCATTATTCCTCAAGGGGAGACATCTAAGAGCATTCATATTTACTATAAACTTTTAACGAAAGCAATCACATATGGCCTTGATCGCCAATCGCTCATCATCGCTTTGGGTGGGGGCGTTGTGGGTGATATTGCAGGTTTTGTAGCGGCAACATTTATGCGCGGAATCGATTATATCCAAATGCCTACGACGATTCTCGCGCATGACAGTAGTGTTGGTGGGAAAGTTGCGATTAACCATGAACTTGGGAAAAATTTAATCGGCAGTTTCTATCCACCACAGGCGGTTATTTACGATACGGCTATGCTTCATAGTTTAAGCAATAGAGATATACGCTCAGGTTATGCCGAACTAATCAAAGAAGCGTTAATTGCTGATGCATCATTTTTTAAGGAGCTCATTCATACAGATATTTATTCAGTAACGACCAAGCAATTAGGTGACCATTTACTATCGGGAATAAGCATTAAGGCGAAAATCGTTGAATTCGATGAAACAGAATTTGGCGAGAGAAAGTATCTTAATTTAGGTCATACATTAGGCCATGCTTTAGAGGCCGAAATAGGTTACGGGCAAATAACACATGGAGAAGCAGTTGCCATTGGACTTTTATTTGCCTTATGGTTGAGCGAACATTTATATAATGTCCAATTACCTGTTGAGATATTTTATCAATGGTTAAAAAAGAATGCCTACCCATTATCAATAAGTAATCTTAATGTTTCCTCAGTAATTGAAAAAATGAAACGTGATAAGAAAGTCGTTGGCAATCATATACAGTTGATTTTATTAAAGGATTTAACAAATCCAGTAATTACACATGTAAGCGATGAAAGTTTATATAAGTATTTACAGACATTTTTCAAAACATTTATAAATAAAATAAGTTAAAAAGTAAAGGAGTTGGGACATTTGGAAGGCAAATCGGTTTTAAAAAATTTATCCCCTTATAAGCCAGGCAAGCATCCAGATCAAATTAAGAAAGTGTTTAATGTAAAAAAAATTGTTAAATTAGCCTCTAATGAAAATCCATACGGTTCTTCACCGGCAGTAAAACAAATATTTGAAGATAGATCAGATAATAGCTATGCTTTATATCCGGATGGCCATGCATCAGAGCTTAGAGAAGCATTAAGCGACCAATTAGGTGTTAGTGGTGACCAACTCGTCTTTGGAAACGGTTCTGATGAATTAATTCAAATGATCTCTCGAGCATACTTGTATCCGGGTTCTCATACGATCATGGCTACGCCGACATTTCCACAGTATAAACATCACGCATTAATTGAAGGGGCCCATATTGAAGAAGTTCCTTTAAACAACGGAGCACATGATTTAAAGGAGATGTTCAATAAAATTCATGAACAAACGAAAGTTATTTGGTTATGTTCTCCTAATAATCCAACTGGTACACCGCTTTGTAAACAATCTTTTCACCAGTTTATGGAACAATGTCCAAAAGATATACTCGTCGTTCTTGATGAAGCTTATTATGAATATCAGCACTCAAAGTATGATTTAAATGTGATTCAAAAATTACATACATATGATAACTTAATAACTTTAAGGACATTTTCTAAAGCTTACGGCTTAGCAAGCTTACGGATCGGATATGCTGTTGCAAATAAACATGTAGCCCAGCAGTTAAATATTGTAAGGGGGCCATTTAATACGTCTACTATTGCTCAAAAGGCAGCTGTTACTGCCTTAAAAGATGAAAATTTTGTTCGTGAATCTATCAAGAAAAATGAGCAAGTTAAAAATCAATTTATGTTATTTTTAGACGATCTTGGTTGGACTTATGACCATTCAGAGACAAATTTTCTATTTGTAAAAACACCGGTTAGCGGTTATGATATTGAGAAATTTTTATTAAAACATGGATTTATCATTCGTCCCGGTGAAGCTTTAGGCATGAAAAATACTATGCGCGTAACGATCGGAACAGAAGAAGAAATGAAAGAATTACAGCAGTTGCTTCTGACATTCAATAAGAAAATAAACGAAGGAAAGATTAGATGAGGCGAACAATTGTCATCGCTGGACTCGGATTAATCGGAGGTTCGCTTGCAAAAGGACTTCGGACTTCCGATATGAACTATATTATAGGTTATGATTTATGCGAAAAAACACTTAAATATGCCGTTGATCATGAGATTATTCACGAAGCAACTGTAAATTTTACAAAAGCAGTCAATAACGCTGATATTGTTTTGTTAGCAACCCCTATTACTGAGACGATTAAGCTTATGGAAGTGTTAAATTCGGTTTCCTTCAAACGTGACGTTATTATATCCGATGTCTCATCTGTTAAAGGGTCAATTATTAAACAAGCACGCTATTTCTCTAATAAACATATTACATTTATCGGCGGACACCCTATGGCTGGTTCTCATAAAAGTGGTATCCAGTCTGCTAAAAAACATTTATTTGAAAATGCAATTTATGTTCTAATTCCAACCGATGATTGTTCTACTGACAAACTAAATGTATTAAAAGATGTTTTACATCCGACAAATAGTCATTTTATCGTTTTACAGCCGAATGAACATGATGAAATGACGAGCGTTATTTCTCATTTTCCACATCTTATAGCTTCTTCACTCGTCCATCAAGCGAAAAAATGGGAAATGAAGCATACTTTTCTGCCTGAACTAGCAGCTGGCGGTTTTCGCGATATAACACGTATCGCCTCAAGTCGACCGGAAATGTGGGAAGATATTTTTTATCACAATCGGGAAAAAATGCTCAAACTTCTTAACGACTGGATCAACGAAATGAAAACATTAAAGAATATCATCGGGAAAAATTATAAACAAGAAATGATTGATTACTTAAATGAAGCGAAAAAATATCGAGATGGTCTTGGGGTTGAAAAAAAGGGTGCTTTATATTCATTTTACGATTTATATGTTGATATCAAAGATAAGCCGGGCGCTTTAGCATCAGTTGTGCAAATACTTGCAGCAAAAAATGTTAACATTACAAATATACAAATTTTGGAAATTCGTGAAGGGATCACCGGTGCTTTAAGAATTACTGTTGACACAAAGCAAGCACAGCTTACAAGTGAAAAATTATTAAAAGCTAAAGGTTATGAAGTGGCAATTGTTCATTAAAGGATGTGAATGTGATTGAATAAGAGATATTTGTATCAAACGCAAGCACCTATATCAGGAGAACTGACGATACCAGGCGATAAATCGATTTCACATCGTGCGGTCATACTTGGCGCATTAGCATGCGGCGAAACAACGATTACAAACTTTTTAAACAGCGATGATTGTATGCGTACAGTAAATATTTTTCGTCAATTAGGCGTTCAAATTGAGCAAGAGCAAATGACATTGTATATTAGTAGTAAAGGGGCATCGTCATTTAGCGAACCGAAACAACCGCTTTATCTAGGAAATTCAGGCACAACAGCTCGGCTAATTGTCGGTGTGTTAGCAGGACTACCTATGTTTATAACATTGTACGGTGATGATTTTTTAACGAAACGACCGATGGACCGTGTGACTGACCCATTACAAAAAATGGGTGCAACGATTGATGGAAGGTGCAATGGTCGTAATTTACCACTTATGATTCGTGGTCAACAACTTCAAGGTATAACTTATAGACTTCCAGTTAAAAGTGCCCAAGTAAAATCGGCACTTTTACTTGCAGGACTATTTGCCCAAGGCCAAACGACTGTTATTGAGAAAGAACAAACAAGAGACCATACAGAAAATATGTTAAAAGCTTTTGGCGCCCCTATAGATATTTATGGTAAAAAAATAACGATTAAAGCAATGAAACCATTAACCGCCACTCATATTAATGTTCCTGGAGATATTTCTTCAGCTGCATTTTTCTTAACAGCTGCAGCGATTGTTCCAGGTAGTCAACTAATATTACGAAATATAGGTTTAAATAAGACGAGGACAGGTTTCCTTGATATACTTGAGCAAATGAATGCTCGTTTTCAAATTTATAACAAGCAAACAGTTGGTGGTGAACGCTTTGGTGATATTTCAATAACGTACCATCCACTTAGGGCAACAAATGTTAATCATAAAGTGATTCCGCGCTTGATTGATGAAATTCCTTTAATTGCATTGCTGGCAACACAAGCCCAAGGCACAACAATTATTCAAAATGCCGAAGAGTTAAGAGTAAAGGAGACAGATCGAATTAGCGCAGTTGTCCATATACTAAGTAAACTTGGTGCGAATATTGAAGAAACAGTCGATGGTATGATCATACGAGGTCCCACACCTTTAAAAGGGGCCTTCGTTTCCGCATATCATGACCATCGAATGGCAATGATGATTGCAATCGCATCTTTAGTAGCAGAAGGTATGGTTATTCTTGATGATGATTCATCCATTAACATTTCCTATCCCCAATTTTTTGAACATCTCGACCAAATCGTTAATCCCATATAGATAAATCATTTTGAAAGGATGTTCACCAATGCAAACAATACATCAAGCCGTTCAATATATGGAAAATCATGAATACGAAAAAGCACTTCAGCTATTAAATGAACATTTAGAACAGGCGACAGATGATGAAAAATTTACAATTGCCCATTTATATAGACAGTGGGGATTTTTACAGCAGGCGAAACCAATTTTAGAAGATTTAATGCTGTCTTATCCAAATGAGGGTGAACTTAAGACGATGCTAGCAGATATTTATATTGAACTTGAAGATGATGAAGCAGCTATTCAGTTGTTAAACGACGTTCATGAAGACGACCCGTTTTATGTTGAAACACTTTTACAACTCGCTGATTTGTACGAAGCTCAAGGCTTATATGAAGTTGCAGAATCGAAATTGTTAACAGCTAAAAGACATCGCCCAGATGAGCCGATTATTGATTTTGCTCTAGGTGAATTAAACTTTTTTACCGGTCATTATCAACGGGCGATTAATCATTATGAACGCATAAAGCCTTATATGGAAACGATAGGTGACGTATCGATTATAGAGCGTTTAGCGGAAGCTTATGCAGGCATCGGTGAGTACGAAATGGCTTTACAATTTTTTGAGGATATTAGTAATGATGATCCAGATATTTTATTTAAACACGGATTGACAGCTTATTATGCTGGTGAAAAAAGCATTGCTATTCACCAGTGGAAACGCGTGATCGAATATGATAAGTATTACCATACAGTTTATTTTTATTTAGCGAAAGTATATCACGATGAAGGACTAATCGAAGAGGCATATGACGTTGCTGAAGAAGGCTTGAAGGTCGATTCCTTTAATAAAGAATTGTATGAACTTTCCGGTCGTCTTGCGCAACAATTAGGATATGAAGAACGTAGTGAAGAATTTTTTCAAATGGCTGTTAAGTTAGATCCGGAATATAAAGAGGCAGTAATTCATTTGATTGAATTGTTTAAGAGAAAATATCAAGATGAAAAAATTATTCATCTCTTAAAGGATATTCAAAAAAAGGGAGCTAACGATCCTTTGTATGATTGGGAGCTAGCTCGTGCTTCAAAAGAACTAGAAGATTATAGCGATGCATTACATTTTTATCAACGTGCATACCCACATTTAAAATATGATGGAAACTTTTTAAAAGAGTATGCATACTTTTTAGTTGAAGAAGGAAGGGTGGACGAAGCACTTTCTTTATTGACAGCTTATTTAAAACTCGAACCGCTCGATGATGAAGTTGAAGCGTACGTCGAACGTTTGCGTCAAGACGATGACCTTTAAATTGAAAGGGGCGGGTCGTTATGATTACACCTATTTCGATTAAAGAAAAACAAGATTTTATCCGCTGGTTTTTACATCATTACCAGTTGAAAAATCTAGAGAGTTTGTGGATTTTTAAGTATTTGCTAACACATATTACCTATTTAACGCACGTTCATTTTGTAACAAACGTTCAGTGCACCCCTAGAGGTATGATCGTTTCAACCGTTTGTTCAGAAAGCATTGCCTTTCGTTACCATAAAATGCATGTTGTAACAGATGACCCTGAGAAAACTTTTCATGATATTCGTATGAATAAATTAGATCCTTTATATATTCAACTTAACTTTAAAAATGCCTATAAACATCCGTTATATACATCTGTACTTGAGGAAAATCCATTCAAATGTCATACTACACATTCATTTTTAGAACGGCGCGTACAATTGTTACAACAACAAATAAATATGGCCTTAGATTGTCATGACAAAAATCGATTTTACAAGTTAACGGAAGAGTTAATACGGCTTAGACAAATGTTCAATTAATTTGCTTTTTTTATTGAATATGCGTTATCATTTAAGGAAATATAAAATCATATCAAGATCACGAGGGATGGATTTCATACATGAAATGGAGTAAACAAAATATTCAACAATATAAAGAGGCAAAGGAATACATTGATACATTACTTATACCTTTAATTCCTATACAATTTTCACCAGATGATGCATTAGAAAAAAATGCATTTGAGAGAGAGCTTCTAGAGATCCTATCATATGAGATTGAGAAAGATTTAGCAGGTCGTATGATGTTAACACCTCATTATGTTTATTTAAAAGGTGCGGATAAGGAAAGCGAAAGTCACCGTTTAAATTGTTGGGTAAAAGAAGCAACTGTGCAACCATTTAATCACTGTTTTTTTATGACGTTTGATACAACATGGAAAAAATACGAACGTCAATTAGAAGGAACATTATTATGGTTACCTAGTATGCAATCAGGAGACTTACGCTCAAGTGAAATGCATACAATGATTCGTGATCAAGTCAAACAAATTAGCGAACTTATTCGCTCTTATTGGGCATAAGTCTTATGTTACAGTTTAAGTTTTTAACAATTTTAGTAACTTTTAGTGACAAAAATGAATATTAATTGACCGAAATATAAGTTTAAGCTATTATGAGAATGTCCTAGTAATATGATTAAATGAAATTATGGCCGTGAGTACATAAAAGAGAGGGGGAAAATCATGAGTGACAAAAAACAACAAGTATCCCGTAGACAATTTTTAAATTACACATTAACAGGTCTAGGTGGCTTTATGGCTGCAGGTATTTTAACACCAATGCTCCGCATGGCGGTTGATCCTGTTTTACAACCATCGACAGATAGTGAGTTCACGAATGTAGGCTTATCTGTTGATGATATTACATCAGAGCCACAGCGCGTTGAATGGCAAGTTGAGCAAGTCGATGGTTGGTATGAGTCTGAGGTTACAAAAGCAGCATGGGTATTTAAAAACGATGATGGAGATATTATCGCCCATTCCCCAGAATGTAAACATTTAGGATGTAACGTTACGTGGGAAGGTAGCGAAGATTATCCAAACGAATATTTCTGCCCGTGCCATGATGGTCGTTATTATAAGGATGGAACGAACGTTCCTGGGACTCCTCCCCTTGCTCCTTTAGATGAATATGAGCAAAAAATTGAAAACGGAATGTTGTTCCTCGGTAAAGCAAAACCTAGAGAGGAGGCGTAATAACATATGCTACAAAGGATATATGATTGGATTGATGAACGTGTAGATATTACGCCGATTTGGCGAGATATCGCAGATCACGAAGTGCCTGAGCACGTTAATCCTGCTCATCATTTCTCTGCTTTCGTTTACTGTTTTGGAGGATTAACATTTTTCGTGATCGTCATCCAAATCTTATCGGGTATGTTTTTAACGATGTATTATGTACCAGACATTGAAAATGCCTGGAAATCAGTATACTATTTACAAACTGAAGTAGCCCATGGTCAAATCGTCAGAGGTATGCACCATTGGGGCGCAAGTGTAACGATCGTTATGCTATTATTACATACCATGCGTGTATTCTTTCAAGGTGCCTACAAAAAGCCACGTGAACTCAATTGGATGGTTGGCGTATTAATGTTTTTCATCGTTCTCGGCTTAGGATTTACCGGATATTTACTACCGTGGGATAATAAAGCATATTTCGCTACTCAAGTAGGCCTTGAAATCGCCGAGCAAGTACCATTTATCGGTGAAGAATTACACACATTACTAGCTGGTGATGAAGAAATCGTTGGTGCAAAAACACTTACTAGATTCTTTGCTATCCACGTATTCTTCTTGCCGGCAGCATTATTTGCTTTACTTGCAGTACACTTTATTTTAATTCGCAGACAAGGTATTGCTGGACCACTATAAAAAGGAGGGATGAGCAATGCAGCGGGGTAAAGGAATGAAATTCGTTGGTGATTCACGTATTAATGCTGAAAGAACACCAAATATACCTAAAGACTATTCGGAATATCCTGGAAGAACAGAACCTTTCTGGCCTAATTTTTTATTAAAAGAATGGCTCGTTGGATCAGTCTTTCTCGTCGGTTTTCTAAGCCTCGTTTTAGCGCATCCATCACCATTAGAATCCGTCGCTGACCCAACGACAACTGGATATATACCGTTGCCGGATTGGTATTTCTTGTTTTTATATCAACTTTTGAAATATGAATTTGCAAGTGGAAGCTATGTCGTTATGGGGATATTAGTCATTCCTGGTCTTGCGTTTGGTGCACTTCTCTTAGCGCCATTTTTAGATAATGGACCAGGTAGAAGGCCACCACAGCGACCAATAGCAGTTGCGATGATGATTTTAGCTCTCACATCTGTTGTATGGTTAACTTATGAGTCTGCAGCAGCAGTTGATTGGGAGCAGCGAGCAGAAGATAACAAACCGATTCCACCTAGTGACATAGAAATTGACGAATCACATCCTGGTTATGAAATATATGAAGATAGTTGCCTAAGCTGTCACGGTGATGAATTGGAGGGAGGACCTGCTGGACCTGGTTTAATTGGTACAGAATATGGTCCTGAAGAAATTGCCGATATTGCCGTTGATGGTATTGGTGACATGCCTGCAGATCAATTTACAGGATCTGATGAAGAGTTAGAAGACTTAGTAGATTTCATTATGTCTGTTAATGAAGAAGTAGAAGAATAAAGTTGTCATTTTAAAAACACCTTTGCCAATTTAATCTGGCAAAGGTGTTTTTTGCAAAAAATGGTTACGTACAATTTAAAGGAGCTTTTGTATGTATCAAATATTGCTTAATAAGCGATTTGTTTTTCTCCTCTTTATTGTCAATTTATGTGGTACAATTTACGGGTTTTTATGGTATAAAGGTCAATTAGCGGTCACACCGACAATTTTTTTGCCTTTTGTACCTGATAGTCCAACAGCAAGTATGTTTTTTACCATTTTTTTATTATTTTTCTTGTACAATCGACATGCACCTTATATTGAGGCGCTTGCACTTATGTCATTGTTTAAGTATGGTATTTGGGCCGTTATCATGAACTTTCTTACATTGTTCATTGAAGGCGCCTTAGATTGGCAAGGATATATGTTAATTGGTTCACATGCTGCAATGGCGATTCAAGGAGTGTTGTATGCACCTTTTTATCAAATTAAATTAAGGCATTTTGCAGTCGCCGCTGTTTGGATATTACATAATGATATAATTGATTATGTTTACGGTATGATGCCTATTTACCGGTCATTAACTGAACATATGAATGAAATTGGCTATTTTACGTTTTGGCTAAGTGTTGTGACGATTATAGTATCTTATTACGTGACATTAAGAAAACAATCTCGCCTCATTTAATAAAGTTTGTTATATATGTCGCACCTTTTACATACATTTATAAAAGTAGATGTTTTGTGAGGTGACATGATGTTTAAGCGACATATGACATCTATACTTTTGTTCATAGTGTTTGTGGTCATCGTATATTTTTCGATAGAAATTTTTTCTCTACATATAAGTGAGGCGAAGGAAATTGATTCAGAAACAACAGCTCACACAAATAATATGGAACCGTTTTATTGGACGGTTGGTATTGTTGGCGGATGTATCGCCATTACATTATCTTATGTTAGTTGGCGAAAATATAAAGGCGAAGAGAAAAAACGCGACAAAAAAAATTCAAATAGTTGACGATTAGGCTCGTTTTAACTAAAATTATGTGTAGTGAGATAAAAAGGGAGGAATATGTAGTATGTCTCCATCAGCTTACCTTATATACTTTGCTATTCTTTTAATTTTACCGTTATGGGCACAATCAAAAGTTAAAGGGACTTATAAAAAATATTCACAAATCCAAACGTCTAGTCAATTGACCGGAGCCGAAGTAGCCCGGAAAATTTTAAATGATAATGGTTTATTTGATGTGAGCATTGAACAGACAGAAGGTGTTTTATCTGATCATTATGATCCGCGGGAGAAAGTTGTTCGACTGTCACCAGATATTTATAACGGTAGATCAATGGCCTCATCTGCTGTTGCTGCACATGAGGTTGGACATGCGATCCAAGATGCAGAGGAATATGCCTTTTTAAACTTCCGAACTGCTCTTGTACCTGTCGCTAACTTAGGTTCTAACATGTCATTTATTCTTATTTTAGCTGGTTTATTTTTAGGGTTAGCAAATTTAATTTTGTTTGGGATCATTTTTATGGCGGCAGCCGTATTGTTTCAACTCGTGACATTACCGGTTGAATTTAATGCCTCTAGCCGAGCTATGGATCAATTAGTTGCAACAGGTATTATTCGAAATAATGAAGAACGTGAGACGAAAAAGGTGCTGAATGCTGCGGCATTAACATATGTGGCTGCTGCAGTTGTAGCTGTTCTTGAGTTAATGCGCTTTATTTTAATATTTTTAAACAGTGAGTAATAGTAGGGGCGTGGGATTGTTCATAATCCTCTCGCCGCTATTTTTTATCTAAGTATTTAATCATTAATTGGCCTCTTTTGCTCATCAAGCGTAAATCCTTCACCTAACACTTCATGAACAGAGCTGACAGCGACAAAAGCGTGTGGATCAATATTATGAATAATATTTTTTAATTTAAAAATTTCATTTCTTCCGACAATACAATATAAAACTTCTACATTTTCCCCAGTATAACTTCCTTTCCCTGATAAAACCGTTACACCTCTTTCCATTTGTTCGTGAATTTGTTGGGCAATTTGATCGCTTTTGTTCGAAATGATCACTGCTCCACGTCCGGCATAAGCACCTTCTTGGATAAAATCTATGACACGCGCCCCTATATAAACGGCCACTAATGTATACATACCTTCAACAAGTTCTAAAACGACAAAAATGGATGTTGTAATGACGATAAAATCAAATAGAAACATCGTTTTCCCTATGCTCCAACCGACATATTTATTAACAATTCGGGCGATAATATCAACCCCGCCGGTCGTACCGCCATAACGAAAAATAATCCCTAAGCCTACCCCTATAAACACTCCGGCAAAAAGTGCAGCTAATGTCATATCTGCTTGTAAATCAATCGAAAAAGGTTTAATCTGAAAAGTATATAGAAAAAAAGATACAGCTACTGTTCCAATAATCGTATATAAAAACATATTCCTTCCTAAAATTCGCCAACCGATAAAAAAAACAGGAACATTTAAAACGATATTAACGATCGATGGGTCCCACCCCCATAAAAAATAAAGGAGTAACGTAATGCCTGTAAACCCACCTTCACTTAAATTGTTTTGCATGTTGAAATGTACAAGGCCAAAAGAAAATATAGCTGCACCGAAAAGGATAAATAATATATTTTTTATGCGAAGTCCAAATATCATGACAATATCCTCCTAAAACTGTATGTCTATTTCCCATAGCACGTTTTATTATAGGCAAAATATTGAACGAGCACAATTATTATTTGCTATGGAGTCTAGCAAGTTTATTCAATGACATGAACTAAATTATTTGTCAAAACTGTGTCTTTTAGCTAACATGAAAGAGAAAATAATGATGAAAAGGTGATTTTTATCATTAAGAAAATATATGATACTGAAGATATACAACAACGAGTCGATCAATACATTTCACAATTTAAGGAAGGTTATTTTTCCCCGCTTAGTTTAATAGCCCGTTTATCTGAAGAAGTTGGGGAGCTTGCGCGTGAGATAAACCACTTTTATGGTGAAAAACCGAAAAAGAAAACTGAAAAAGAAAAAACAATTGAAGAAGAAATTGGAGACATAATATTTGTTTTAACATGTTTTGCAAATTCCCTTAATATCAATTTATCAGAAGCCTTTGAAATGACTATGAATAAATTCGAAACAAGAGATAAACACCGTTGGACGCGTAAATAATTTTATGTCGAAAGTATGGAGGGATCTATGTGAGTATTAAAATTACACTTGCTGGTCCACGTGGTAAGATGGGATCAGAAGCACTCCAAATGATTCAAGATGAGCCAAATTTTACTTTAGTTGCCTGTATTGATCGAAAACATGATGGAAAATTAATGAAAGATATTAATACATTGCCAGATTTAAACGTTCCAATTTTTACGGATCCAGAAGAATGCTTCAAACAAATATCGACTGATGTTTTATTAGACTTAACGGTTCCAGATGTCTGCTACAGACATGCAAGATTAGCGCTTATGCACAACGTTCGTCCGGTTGTTGGAACGACGGGTTTTACAGATGATGAGTTGGAACAATTAAAACAATTAGCAACAGAACACCAAATTGGAGGTATCATTGCACCTAACTTTGCGACTGGGGCTATTTTAATGATGAAATTTGCACAACTTGCTGCTAAGTTTTTCCCGGACGTTGAAATTATTGAAAAACATCACGACCAAAAATTAGATGCACCTTCTGGAACAGCTATAAAAACGAGTGAACTTATTCGCCAAGTACGTGAGGATAAAGTGCAAGGTCATCCTGATGAATATGAAACGATTGAGCGTGCGCGAGGTGCAAATGTTGATGGCTTTCATATACATAGCTTAAGATTGCCTGGACTAGTAGCTCACCAAGAAGTCATTTTCGGTAGTCCTGGGCAGACATTATCAATTAAGCATGATTCACTTAATCGTCAGTCATTTATGGATGGGGCTAAATTAGCGATTCATCAAGTCATTGAGTTAAATGAACTCGTATACGGTTTAGAAAACATTCCTTATTTTAATGAATCATGAAATATTAAAAAAGAAGGGAACCGGTATATGAAAAAAATAGGAATTACATGTTATCCAACAGTCGGTGGTTCAGGAGTTATTGCAACTGAGCTAGGAATGTTATTAGCAAAGAAAGGATACGATGTACATTTTATTACATCAAGTGTTCCTTTTCGTCTAGAACGGGTTCATCCGAAAATTTACTTTCATGAAGTTGAAATTAATAATTATCCGGTTTTTCAATATCCACCATATGATTTAGCATTAGCAGCAAAAATGGCTGAAGTCATCGATCGAGAAAAACTTGATATTGTGCATGTACATTACGCGATGCCTCATGCGATTTCAGCTATTTTAGCTCGTGATATTGCTAAACATCCTGTTAAAATCGTTACGACACTACATGGAACAGATATTACTGTTCTTGGTTTTGACCCGACATTTAAAAAAATGATTAAGCACGGTATTGAACAATCAGATGCGGTTACTGCTGTTTCCCATAGTTTAGTTAAGCAAACACAAAGTAGTTTGTCGACAGAAAAAGATATATCCGTTATATACAATTTCGTGAATGAGAAGGAATATTTTAAAAAAGATAATCATTCCCTTAAAAAGCATTATGGTATTTCAGATGATGAGAAAGTAATCATTCATATATCTAACTTTCGCCAAGTTAAAAGAATATCTGACATTATTTATACGTTTAAATATATTCGGCATCGTACAAAAGCAAAATTGCTTCTCGTCGGTGACGGTCCTGAATGTGCTAAAGCATTTGAAACGGTGAAAAAGTTACAATTAACGGACGATGTATTATTTTTAGGAAAACAGAAGAAAGTAAGTGATTTACTATCAATCGCACATCTTAAACTATTGCTATCTGATAAGGAAAGTTTTGGCTTAGTTTTGTTAGAAGCAATGGCTTGTGGTGTGCCATGTATTGGTACAAACGTTGGAGGTATTCCTGAAGTCATTACACATTATGAAACAGGTTATCTCGTTGAACTTGGTGATGTGAAACAAGCAGGTCGTTATGCGCTTCAATTATTGTCGGATGATAAATTGTATGAACAACTTTCTAAACAAGCTATTGCAAGTATTAAGCAACGATTTTCTTCTGAAAAAATTGTAGACCAATATATCGAATTATATCATCGTCTTAGAAATTGGTGATAGATGTGCTCGACAAAGCTTTTAATAAAGGAAAAAAAATCTTAGATATATTAGAACAACATCAATATAAAGCATATTTTGTAGGTGGTTGTGTCCGTGATTTTTTACTTCATCGAACAATTGGCGATATCGATATTGCAACATCTGCACGGCCAGAGGATGTTCAACGCATTTTCTCAAAAGTAATCCCAGTAGGCATTGAACGTGGAACGGTTATCGTTCGTTTTGAAAATGAATCTTTTGAAGTTACAACATTTCGTCTAGATGGTAAATATTCAGACAAGCGCCACCCCGATTATGTTGAATTCGTTGAAGATATTGAATATGATCTTAAACGACGAGATTTTACGATAAATGCTTTAGCTATGGATAGACATGGTGAAATTATTGACCCTTACGGTGGTAAAAATGATTTAGAGAAGCAACAAATTAAAACGGTCGGAAACGGTTATAAGCGGTTTGTGGAAGATCCATTACGAATTGTAAGAGCCCTTAGATTTTCTAGTCAACTCGGTTTTTCAATTGAAAAAAGGACATTATCACATATGATCACTGTCAAAGCACATATTGATCATATTGCGATTGAACGTATTGCGAATGAATGTGAAAAATTATTTGCAAGCCCATTTGTCGAAAAGGGCATCACTTATTTAATTGAAACAAAAACATATGAACATTTGCCAATATTAAAAGATCATCCAGATATTGTAAGCAAACTTAAACAAATGATTCAGCCTCTCCATTCTTTTGGGGAAGTGATTGCCCTTTTACATTTGTTAGCGCCAAGTGTCTCTATTAAAACGTGGACTAATGCATGGAAATGTTCAAATCGTACACGACAAGAAGCAATTATACTCACTCAAGCGATGCAATATTATCGCAAATATACGCTAGATGAATGGCTAATTTATAACCTTAAACCGACCAATTTTTCTAGTTTTATTAGACTGATGGATATTTTCTATCCCCGTGTTACAATTGACAAGTCACAACTTATAGATATATATCAAAGATTACCTATTCATAAGCGTCAAGATATGTCGATCAATGGACATGATATTATTCAATTGTTTCCAGATATAAAAAAAGGTCCATGGATTGAAAAACTATTGCAACAACTCGAAAAAAACATCGTCCTGAAAAAAATTCCTAATGATTATCATCGATTAAAGGAATGGATCAAATGCAATCCAATCGAAAAAAATTAATTCAATTGTTAGCAAATCATCAATATACATATATATCGAGTCAACAATTAGCCCGCAAATTAAACATTTCGCAAAGTTCAATTTGGAGATATATGAAGGGATTAGAAGAGGATGGCTATCATATAGAATTTGAATCACACTTAGGTTATCGCATCGTTAGAGAGCCAAAACAAGTGAGCGAAAATACTTTAATAAGAGGATTAAATACAAAGTGGTTAGGTCAACACATAATTCACAGGCAGTCAGTATCATCAACACAAACATTAGCCCACAGACTCGCTCATGAAGGTGGAAAACATGGAACGGTGATTGTAGCTGATGAGCAAACGAATGGAAAGGGCCAGATGAATCGTAGATGGCACTCGGCAAAAAATAAAGGTATATGGCTAAGTATGATTTTAAAACCGTCTATACCCCCGAAATTAGCGCCACAATTGACCCTATTAACAGCTACAGTATTAGCTGATGTGATAATCCAACATACACAGCAAAAGCCACAAATCAAGTGGCCTAATGATGTTTTAATACAAAAAAAGAAAGTGGCAGGTATTTTAACGGAAATGCAAGCCGAGCAAGAACGTGTGATATATGTTATTGTCGGTATTGGACTAAATGTTAATCAAACATCTAAAGATTTAGCGGAAGATATTCAATTAAAGGCAACATCTTTATTACGAGAAACAGGAAAAACATGGAACATTAAAACATTTATTCATCAGTTGCTATATCGTTTTGAGAAAAGTTATGAGATGTATGTTAAACATGGTTTTCCTTATATTAAAAGAAAATGGGAAAATTATGGCTTTAAGGTAGGACAATTTATACGCGTAAAAACTTTAAAGGAAGCATGGTATGCTCATTTTCTAGGCATCGCAGAAGATGGCGCACTTTTAGTCAAAAATTCTTCAGGAGAGACAGAAAAAATATATTCTGCAGAAATAGATTGGTTTAATACTGAAGACGATCATTCACCATAACTGTTTGATTCAACGTAAAAAGGGAGTCATTTAAGCATGGATAAGTTTGTCGTAATTGACTTAGAGACGACCGGAAATTCACCGGCAGATGATGATAAAATTATTGATGTAGGCATTGTCGTTATACAAAACGACGTGATTGTCGATCAATATTCTACATTAATACATCCAGGAAGAAATATACCACCTTTTATAACGAATTTAACTGGCATTACCAATGATGATGTAAGAAATGCACCAAGTTTTCATAAAAAAGCAGCAGATATAGCCAATTATTTCACTAACAGTTATTTAGTCGCTCATAATGTTCCATTTGATGTAGGTTTTTTAAATGCAGAATTAATACAAGCAAATATGACACCGTTACAAAATCCAATGATCGACACAGTTGAACTATCACGCATTTTATATCCTAAATCTCCTGGCTACAAATTAAGTCAGCTTGCAGATCATTTAAATTTAACACATGATGCGCCACACAGAGCGTTATCAGATGCTGTCGTTACAGCTCACTTATTTTTGCACATAAAACAAAAATTGAAGACCCTCCCTTATGAAACGATTAACCATTTATTATCATTAGAAAAGCATCTTCACTCGGATTTATATCATATATTGTTTGATTGTAAACAAAGATTAGCTTCTCTTAACAATCCGCCGGATATTGTTTCTTTCGGTGGTATTGCCTTTCAAAAATTTGCTAAGCAAACATCTACAAACGATGAAACATACAATGAGTCGTTTGGTCATTATTTAGATGATATATATGGTGTTGGTGGAACGATGCAGCAGCACATAATCGGATATGAAAAAAGAACTGGACAACGTGAAATGTCTGAGTATGTGTACGATGCTTTTCAAGCGAAGGATCATGCTTTAATTGAAGCAGGAACAGGGACAGGAAAATCGATCGCCTATTTAATCCCGGCTCTTTATGAAGCTGTTACGAGTGGAGAGCGGATTGTTATTAGTACACATACAACACAGTTACAAACGCAACTATTAGAGGAAGAAATACCTCTTGTTAAGAATTTAGTACCATTTAACTTTACAACCGTTTTACTTAAAGGAAAAAGTCATTATATTAGTTTGGAGCGTTTTCAACGTGCTTTAATGTCCAAACAAAAAAATAATTACGACATCGCTTTAACAAAAGCGATTATATTAGTGTGGCTCACAGAAACATGTACAGGTGATATTGACGAAATTCAATTGCCATCTAGTGGTTATGCTTTCTTTCGCTCGATATCTGCAGAATCTGAAGAAAGCATTGATCCTAAGTCACCATGGTTCCAATGGTCTTACTATCAACGCGTAAAGAAGCGGGCGCAACAAGCTGATTTAATCATTACGAATCATGCGCTTTTATGTACAGATATATACTATGAGTATCAATTTATACCATCTTATCGTAAAGTTATTATTGATGAAGCTCACCATTTAAAGGATAACGCTTCACGTCAGTATGGACGGCATATTGATTATTTAAGTATGAATTATATTTTAACACGAATGAAAGCGACAAACGATCGTAAATGGTTAAATAACCTTATGTCTAAATATCCTAACATTGATCATATGTTTTCACTTCCAAAGTGGAATCATTTAGTTGAAAAAGCATTATATGATGTTGATGAATTTTTTCGAACCATCTTTCAATATGTGCTCCGTCAAGAAAAAAAGCATAGATCATTTAGTGATATCGGTAGAATACAATATCGATTTTTAAATCATAAAGAAGAAGAGACATACTGGCAACTTTTAACAGATATGGCCGAACGTATAACATTTACGCTAAATGATATGATCAAGCAATTAACACACATTGTTAAAGTTGACGCATTGGATAAATATGATGAAGATGATTTAAAAAACTATATAAAGACGTTACAACAATTTATCGATACAATGAATTGTTTATTTTTAAATGAGAATGCTCAACAAATGATCAAATGGATAGAAATTGATGCCTATGGTGCAAAAAATGCTGTTTACGTTTACAGTGAACCAAAAGATGTTTCAACACATTTAATGAAAGATTTCTTTCATCAGAAAGAAAGCGTCATTTTAACGAGTGCGACATTAACGATTAGACGCTCTTTTGCTTTTATGCAAAAACAATTAGGCTTATCTTCTGATGAAGTTAAAACGCATATGATCGATTCGCCTTTTCCATATGACCGGCAAGTGCAACTTTTAATCCCAAATGATTTTCCATCGATTAAAACGAGTGAGATCGATGATTACGTTTATTCTACGTGTGAAGCTATTTTGTCACTTGCACAAATTACTAAAGGTCGAATGCTCGTATTGTTTACTTCGTATGATATGCTAAATAAAGCTTACCATTTACTCAAAGATACATTAGATTTAAATGAGTATATGTTGATTGCCCAAGGCATCTCAAGTGGGAGCAGATCTCGGCTAAAGAAAAACTTCCAAACATTTGAAAAGTCTATTTTATTAGGAACGAGTTCATTTTGGGAAGGTATAGACATTCCTGGTGAATCCTTATCATGTATCGTCATCGCTCGGTTGCCTTTTCAACCACCTCATCATCCAGTATATGAAGCTAAATCAGAGCACTTCAAAAAATTGGGAAAAAATGCCTTTTTTGAATTATCGTTGCCTCATGCCGTCATTCGTTTTAAGCAAGGCTTTGGACGCTTAATTCGTTCTACCAAAGATCGTGGAATTGTATTTGTTTGTGATTCACGTTTAATGACAGCGCGTTACGGAAAGTTTTTTCTCGAGTCAATTCCCAAAGTACCGACCACTTATGATTCAACACATCAATTGATGAAAAAGGTTGAAGAATGGTTATAAAACTGATGCTTATATCAGGATATAAGCATCAGTGAGATGATACGGTGTGGGTGAAAATTGTTGTAACGACATTTAATCGTCGCTTATATTTTAAAAACTTGTTATGATAAATGATGAATTGTTCATTTATATAACATCATGAAATAGTGTCTGCGTCATGAACTGAACTATAACTTACAATTTTTGATAAGGATGAAAAAGCATTGTAAGTTTATAAATGTGAATTATACGAACGTATATTTTTAAAATTTAACGTGCTTAGGAGAGAGACTGTGAGGTATAAACCGTTACGAAATTTTCTTCCCAAATGGTTAAAATGGACATTAATATCTTTATGTTTTTTCATTGTCATCGTTATAAGTTACACTGTTTATATTTACATTCATATTCAGAACGAACAAAAGGATTCATTTTCACAAACGAAACAGCGTGTGTTAGCAGACACTAATATCGCCTACATTGAAGATGTGCAACAATTTCAAAGTGAAAAGGCTTATCATATCGTCTTTGGTAAAACTAAAAATAATGATGAAAAGTTTTTATTTGTTCCTTTGCATGATGACGAGATGGTCGTGATAAATAATGAAGATATAATTGCTGAAGAACAAATTTATGAAAAATGGCGTGCGAGGTGTCAACATTGTGATCTTATACAAATATCACCAGCAATGATCGATAATGAACCATTATGGGAAATTACATATAATGATGATGATATGTATACGTTTCATTACGTATCAATGATTGATGGAACGATGTATGAACGGTTACAGCTAACGCAAATGTTCAAATAGGAAGGGGAAGTGTACAGAATGAAATTATCTAAGCGAGTGCAAACATTAACGCCATCATCAACGTTAGCCATTTCCGCCAAAGCCCAAGCATTAAAAAAAAGCGGTGAAGATGTGATAAGTTTAGGTGTAGGAGAACCTGATTTTAATACGCCAGCGTTTATCATTGAGGCGGCCGTGAAAGCTATGAAAGATGGGCAAACGAAATATACACCTTCAGGCGGTATTGTTGAATTAAAAGAGGCAATCGCCCGCAAATTTAAGCATGATAATCATTTAGATTACACACTTGATGAAATTATTGTAACAACAGGTGCTAAACATGCTTTATATACTGCTTTTCAAGCGATTTTAGATGAAGGTGATGAAGTCATTATTCCCGCGCCTTACTGGGTTAGCTATACAGAGCAAGTTAAATTATCAGGTGGCATACCGGTTATTGTCGAAACAGAAGAGGCTAACGATTTTAAATTGACAGCCGATCAATTAGAACGAGCGATTACGGATCGAACAAAAGCACTTGTAATTAATTCACCTAGTAATCCTACAGGAATGATGTATACACGTAATGAACTAGAGAAAATCGGGGATGTATGCCTCAAACATAACATCATAATTGTATCAGATGAAATTTATGAGAAATTAATTTACACAAATGTCAATCATGTATCAATGGCTGAAATATCACAATCATTAAAAAACCAAACGATCGTTATTAATGGTGTTAGCAAATCACATGCTATGACAGGATGGCGGATTGGTTATGCCGCTGGTCCAAAATCGCTTATTCAGGCGATGACGAATCATGCATCACACACTACATCAAATCCGACAACGATTGCCCAGTATGCAGCACTCGCAGCTTATAGTGAACAGTCGGCTTCAATTGATGAGATGAAAAACGTATTTGCTGAACGTTTAAATACCTTGTATGATTTGATTGAGGATATTCCTGGTATGTCATGCCGAAAACCTCATGGTGCTTTCTACTTATTTCCAAATGTCAAAGAAGTTGTTGCCATGAATGGTTTTTCCAGTACAGATGAATGGGTTAAGCATTGCTTGAAGCAGAGAAAGTTGCTTTAGTTCCAGGCTCAGCATTTGGAGCTCCGGAAAATATACGATTATCTTATGCGACATCAACAGATTTATTAATTGAAGCTGCCAAACGTATAAAGCGCTTTGTGATCAACAATCAATCATCGTAGGAGGAATGCTTCTTGAAAACGACTATATCAAATGTATCACATTATGTAGAACAAACAGTAACCATTGGTGCTTGGTTAGAAAACAAACGATCTAGCGGAAGAATTGTATTTTTACAACTCAGAGATGGCACAGGATTTATGCAAGCTGTTGCTTCGAAAAACGATGTATCAGATGAGGTATTTCATTTAGCGAAACATTTGACACAAGAATCTTCAATATACATAACAGGTACGATTGTTAAAGACGCGAGATCAACATTTGGTTACGAAATGCAAGTAAGTCATATTGAACTTATTCATGAAGCAGTTGATTATCCGATAACACCGAAAGAACATGGTATCGAATTTTTAATGGACCATCGTCATTTATGGCTACGTTCTAGACGTCAGTATGCAATTATGAAAATCCGTGATCAATTAATCCGCGCAACGTATGATTATTTTTATAAAAATGGTTATGTTAAAATCGACCCGCCAATTTTAACGGCATCATCTGCGGAAGGAACAACGGAGTTATTCCATACGAAATATTTTGATGAAGATGCTTATTTATCACAAAGTGGTCAATTATATTTAGAAGCAGCCGCGATGGCTTTTGGCCGTGTATTTTCCTTCGGCCCAACATTTCGTGCGGAAAAATCGCATACTCGTCGTCATTTAATTGAATTTTGGATGATTGAACCAGAGATGGCTTTTGTTGAACATGATGAAAGCTTAAATATTCAAGAAGAATACGTGACACACATCGTACAATCTGTGTTAAAACATTGTCAGCTTGAACTAGAAATACTTAAACGAGATACATCGAAACTTGAAAAAGTTCAAACGCCATTTCCACGCATTACGTATGACGATGCGATTGAGTTGCTAAAGGAAAAAGGCTTTACTGATATTGAATGGGGACAAGATTTCGGTGCACCTCATGAAACAGCGATTGCCGATCATTATGATAAGCCGGTTTTTATTGTTAATTATCCAGCAGATATAAAAGCCTTTTATATGAAGCCAGTCCCAGGACGTCCGGAAGTCGTCCTTTGTGCTGATTTAATTGCACCGGAAGGATATGGTGAAATTATAGGCGGTTCTGAGCGAATCGATGATTTAACGTTGATGGAAGAAAGATATAAACAATATAACTTAAGTGGCCCAGCATATGAATGGTATTTAGAGCTTAGAAAGTATGGTAGCGTCCCACATTCAGGCTTTGGCTTAGGCTTTGAGCGTGTTGTTGCATGGCTTTCAGGTGTAGATCACGTTCGTGAAACAATTCCATTTCCTAGATTGCTTAACAGACTTTATCCTTAGTTTTGTCGGTTTGTTTAATCCCTTGCTCATCGCAAGGGATTTTCCTATCATGAAGTTGATCACCAATAGGGGGTGATAACAGATGAAAAATATAACCATTGAACAACTGTTATTAAACCAAGTACACATACCGTCAGAGTTGCTAACACGGTATTCGTCGTTAGGTTTAAATGAAGAAGAAGTCATGGTCATTTTACAAATCCATCGTTTTTTGCAAAAAGGTGTAGAATTTCCAACGCCGGATGAACTTGCTTCGTATTTAACCTTAAATGCCAAGGAATGCTCACATATATTACGAAAACTTATTCAAAAAAACTTCTTAGCCATTAATCACTTAAAAGACGACCAAAATAAAATAACTGAGTCTTACAGTTTAAATCCATTGTGGACAAAATTATTTTCTAACAATGAAGTTTCAACGGAAGACAACCATGAAGGAACGATTTTTATATTATTTGAACAAGAATTCGGCAGACCTTTATCACCTTTTGAAATTGAAACGATCAATGCATGGTTAGATGAAGACAATTTATCACCAGCATTGATTAAAGCAGCTTTAAGAGAGTCTGTACTCATGGGGAAGTTAAATTTTAAGTATATTGATCGGATTTTACGAAACTGGCAAAAAAAAGGTATTCAAACCGTCGAGCAAGCAAGAGACGTAAGTCGAGAATTTCGAAAACATCAATATCATAATACAAAGCGACCTATTGAGTTATCTGAAAAAGAACAAAAGCGCCAATCACTTCTTTATTATAACTGGTTAGAAGGTGATGATTAAATTTATGCTAACACTTAAAGAGATTAGATATTGTCTAAATGTTATGGATGAGATGTTTCCTAATGCAGGATGTGAATTAAATCATAAAAATCCGTTTGAATTACTCATTGCCGTATTACTTTCCGCCCAATGTACAGATACCCTCGTAAATAAGGTAACTGAATCATTGTTTCAAAAATATAAAACACCGGAAGATTATTTAGCAGTTTCAAATGAAGAATTACAACTAGATATTCGTTCCATTGGTCTATATCGTAATAAAGCTAAAAATATTCAAGCTTTATGCCAAACGTTAATTGATCAATACGATGGAAAAGTACCTCAAACGAGAGAAGAGCTTATGAAACTTGCTGGTGTCGGACGAAAAACAGCTAATGTTGTGATGTCTGTTGCGTTTAATGAGCCTGCAATTGCTGTTGATACACATGTTGAACGTGTTACTAAACGTCTAGGTATATGCCGGTGGAAAGATTCTGTATTAGAAGTTGAAAAAACATTGATGCGAAAAATACCGAAAGACGAATGGAGTTTGAGTCATCATCGTTTAATCTTTTTTGGCAGGTATCATTGTAAAGCGAGGCAGCCAAATTGTGCCCATTGCCCGCTACTTGAACTTTGTCGTGAAGGGAAAAAGCGAATGCGTCAAAAAGAAATGGCGTGAAAAAACGGCAATCGTTATTGATTGCCGTTTTCTATGTTTTGTTCCTCGATCGTTTCTTCATCATTGTTATTTTCTTCGCCTTCATCTTCATTGTCGGGAGGAAGCTCATCTTCGGGATCTTCTTCAATATCTTCAGGGTCTTCTTCAATATCTTCAGAGTCTTCTTCAACATCTTCAGGTGGGACATTTACTTCTACTGTTTGTGTGTCTCCATAATGCTCCCCTTCATGCACCGGTGTTACTTCAATAACGTACGTTTGATCACGTTCAACGCCACTTATATCGATACTGTTAGCCTGAGTCGTTTGTGATTGTTCATTTGGTGAAACGTTGACTTCAAACGATGCATCTGGTCCATCATAACTCCATGAGACTTCGATTGTATCATTATTTTCGTTGAAGTGAGCAGATAAATTACTAACTGGTGGAACGTCTTCTATTTCTTCTTCATCTTCATCAGGTATTAAAACTTTAGCTTGTTTAGGTTCACTTTCGTTTGAATCATCATCAATAGCGACAACTTGGATTGTATATTCTGAACCACGTTCAACATCACTAATCGTCAATTCTTTTTCATCTGTTGTAGATAATTCTTTCATTTGCCCGCCATCAATGCTGTTACTTATGGTAAATGATACGTCCTCATCAGAATCATAATCCCAAGTTACTTGTATTGATTCATCATCATCGTCATAAGACGCATTTAAGTTACTGACAGGATCAAGTTCTGAAAATGTATCAGATGTTTCAGTCGGCTCATGACCTTTAACAAATAATTCTTTAACAGTTTTATCTGATGGAGCGTGGTCACTCGCTATTTTTGGTGGGTTAGATCCCTTTTCGATATTAAGCTCTACAACTGAGTCAGGCTTTTCAAAGTCCGGTGTTTCAATATCTTGAGAGATTTCAGCCATCGTATGTCGGAATAATTCACGGGGAATTCTCGTGCCACCTTCAGGCATTGGCGCCCGATTGTCATTTTCATCAGTATAGCCACCTGCCCAAATCGAAATTGTATAATTCGTTGAATATCCAGCAAACCATGCATCAGGTGCCCCTTCTTGGCCAGCTAAGTTCGTTGTACCTGTTTTACCAGCTACAGGTAAGTTAGGTACATTGGCAGCCTGACCGGTACCTTCTTCAACGACAGATTTTAACATATCAGTAATCATATAAGCTGTATAATCAGACATTACTTTTTTAGGTTCAGGTTTTAAATCAACAACTTGCCCATCAGGGTATTCAACTTTAGTAACAGTATATGGTTCATTATATATACCTTCATTGCCAAAAGCACTATAAGAGCCGGCAAGCTGTAAAGGGGTTACGCTTGTTTCCGTTCCACCAATGGCATCTCTAAGGCTTATGTTATCATCGTCGAATTCCATTCCTAAACCTTCTGCAAACTCTTTAGCTTCATTTAAACCAATTTCTTCTAAAAGTTTAACAGTAGGAACATTTCGCGATTCCGTTAATGCTTGACGCATCGTCATCCAGCCTTTATATTGGTGATCCCAGTTACGGATAGAGCCTGCAGCTGTTTCATAAGGTTGGTCATCATCTATTTGGTGATATGTTGACAGTTTATGATATTCAATCGCTGGTCCATAAGAAACGATTGGTTTAGCAGTTGATCCTGGTTGCTGGGACTGTTGAAAGGCGTAATTTAATCCATCTGTTCCTTCATCATTACGCTGCCCACCAATAGCACGAACGGCACCTGTTTCTGTATCAAGTACAACCATACCTGTTTGTAATTCATCATCTGGATATGGGATAGGATTTTCATCGCTATCTGTAAGTAAAAATTCAACATGCTCTTGAATATCATTATCTAATGTCGTATAAACTTTTAAGCCATCTGTATCAATATCAGCATCGAGTTTTTCTTTAACTTCTTGTCGCACTTTTTGAATAAATCCTTGATAAGGGGTCTTCTCTGAACTTTCATCGGCTAATAAAGAAGGTATATCAACGTCTCTAGCTTCATCTGCTTCTTCTTCGGAAATCTTACCATGACGTACCATTAAATTTAACACTGTATTCATTCGTTTTTCCGTTAAATCAGGATTGACATGAGGGTTGTAAGCAGTTGGCCGTTGTGGCAGTCCTGCTAAAATGGCTGCTTCCGCTAAATTTATATCATCAAGATCTTTATCGAAATATTTTTCAGCAGCTTTGGCAACACCATATGCATTATTTCCATAAAAAATTTTATTTAAATACATCTCTAAAATTTGTTCTTTGGAATACATTCTCTCAAGCTTTAGGGCAAGCCATTGTTCTTGAACTTTAAATTTAAGCTTTTTCTCTGGGTTTAAAAATGCATTTTCTACAACTTGCTGTGTAATCGTACTTGCGCCTTCAGAACCAAATCCACCTGTGATATTCGCTTTAATAGCCCCGCCAATTCGTCTTAAATCAATCCCTCTATGTTTAAAAAACCGCGCATCTTCTGTTGCAATGACTGCATCAATTAATACTTGAGGTAAATCATCATACTCAATTTTCGTACGTTCAACTGAACCAAAATCTCCAATTCTATCGCCATCTTTATTATAAAAGGTTGATGAAAAAGGATCAGTTAATTTTTCTTCATCGATGCTTGGAGCTGTCACTATATAATATGTAAATAGACCTCCAACTCCAATGCCGACAGCTAAACAAATAATAGCTATCGTTAACATTATTTTTTTCCACAAAGGTTTCTTTTTTGCCTGTCGTTGTTTTCGTCTTGCAACACGTGATTGATCGTTTGGCATTTTGTATCGTCTCCTTCGATTTAAAAATAAAGTTCATCGACTAAATCTAAATAGGCGATGCGTGGTTGAAATTTTATAGGAATTAGGGAGGCATGCGATTTAAAAGCTTTATAAGGAATTGATTTTCGCCCGCCTTTTTGTTGTCTATCCCAATAATATAATAGATGTTCAGCTTTTAACAAATATGTCTCATGAAAGGTTGTAAAACGAACGATGACAAAAGAAATACCGCCATGTTTAGCGACTGAACGGATATGTTCGATTTGGTGTGCATGAATGTTCGCTAATGGAAAAGCCGTTTTATTTTTCGTTTCTTTTGCCTCAAAGTCGATATATTTCCCACGATAAATGCCGTTATAGTCTGTTGTTGATGCTTGTTTAAAATAACCTTCTGTTACAACAGCTGCACTACGCTTTGGATAATGAACGCGAACAACTTGCACTGGTGTCGGTTTTTTATGTATGACCGCCTTGTTTATAGCTAAATAATATTTATTGGCTAAATTAATATCTTCTTCTAATGTCATCCCTCGATTGCTGAATTTTTTTTGTGAATGACCTTTTTGAGTACTTTTTTTTAATCCATTCGGATAGTTCATCATTTTCCTCCTTAAATTATTCATAGGTCAGAACATTTGTTAAGTATTCTATATACTTATTATATAACAAAATGGATAAAAGGGCATAGTATCAGTTACATGAACAAGTAAATATTTTTATATTCAAATAATAGTTTTAACATTTTATGGGTGAACGTAAACATTTTTGTTTATTTATTTCTTCTTTTGTCGATTAAAAGGAAAGTTAAAAATAAAAAACGAAAGTATTAGCATCAATCAAAAGGATGTGATCATTTTATGCGTACGGCAATTCATTCAAAAATATTAGGTATAGAAAAAGAAAAGACCGAATTGTTATTTGAGCAAATGATTGAACAAGTGAATCAAATAGAGCAATTATTAACTATAGCGATTAATGAAGAATTAGTTGGTATATATGAACGGCAAATAAATTTAGTCAATCATTTACAAACAAATATTGAACAGATGCGTTAATACGCTACATGTACTCAACGATTATATCCATTTATAAATGGAAAGAATCCTTGCTTTTGCTATAATAATGGTGAATGGAATTTTTGCAATAATCGATTTTTCATAGAAATGTAAAAGGGGATTGTTATGGGAAGTTTGAAGCAAATGACAAAAGATCTTAAATACTATCTTAATCAACTTTTAAATAGATTTGAAACCTGTGATCCTCCAGAAACATTTAGTGATAAAGCTTTTTTTTTTAAAAATGAAAGAAGAAACTGCGCCTATCTATCAATTATTAGAGCAGTGGGAAGAAGAAGCACTTCGATTAATTAAAGAGCGTTGTATGTCTGTTCACCCACATCAAGTTATGTCGACAAAAGAAAATATTGAAATGATCCTTTTACACAGTTATTACATTGATGTACGTCGAAAAAGGTATATGGAACTTCAACAGTCAAGCCAATATATTTGTGATCAAATATTGAGAGACTTATCATCATTTTAAATAAATATAGGAAGTGATAATGGTGTCTAACGATCGTGATTTTCTACTTAAAATAGCTCAAAATGTCCGTAAAAATGCACATACACCCTATTCACATTTTCCAGTCGGCGCATCCTTATTAACGGCAGACGGTCATATATATACAGGATGCAACGTAGAAAACGCCGCTTATTCTGTTACGTGTTGTGCTGAACGTATTGCGATTTTTAAAGCAGTGTCTGAAGGTCAAACACATTTTAATCAAATGGCGGTTGTTGCTGATACGAAACGTCCTATTTCACCTTGTGGTGCTTGTCGACAAGTTATGGCTGAATTTTTTACTAAAAATACGACTATTTATTTAGGTAATTTAAATTATGAAATACTTGCAGTAACGATGGCGGATTTGCTACCATCTGCTTTTAAATCTGATGATTTGTCAATCTAACTAAGTATATGCTTACAGTGAATGATTTTGTGTTATACTATATGATAGTAAGTCATAAATGCTCTTAACGTATAATAATAATCATTGTGATTGAGTTAAACAAACGAATCGGAGTCATGATTAATGGGGTGATAATAATGGATGCTCATCATGTACAGTTAACAACGAAAGATATTTTAGAAAAAGATTTCAAAATCGCTATGCGTGGTTATAACCAAGATGAAGTTGATGAATTTTTAGATATAATCATTAAAGATTATACGGCTTTTCAAAAAAAGATCGAAGAGTTGCAACGGGAAAATGAACGTTTAAAGAAGGCGTCTAATGAGATGAGAACTCAAGCTTCCATTCAACCTAATCATCAAGTGAATTACGACATACTAAAGCGGTTGTCAAATTTAGAAAAAGAAGTCTTTGGAAAAAATATATAAATATTTCCATTGATCATATGCGTCATTATGTTATACTAACGTGTGGCGTGGAGTTTATTAAATACTCATGTAATCGCTGCAATCTTTTAAAAGATTGTAGAGGAAAGTCCATGCTCACACAAACTGAGATGTTTGTAGTGTTTGTGCTTGACGAAATCATAAGTCAAGGTAACCTTTTAAAAGGTTAACGGCAGGAGGTATTCCTAAGTCTTTCATGAATTGAAAGATATGGAATACGTACCTTGAAAGTGCCACAGAGACGTAGTTAGAATGGAAACATTCTAAGTGGAACGGGTAAACCCCACAAGTGAGCAACCCAAAAATAGGTAGGGGCACCTCTTGAGTAGGGAAATCAACCGAAAAAGAGGACAAGTTGAAAACCAACTTGTAGATAGATGATTACAACCGGAGTACGAGGTTGACGACCGTTTGCAGTACGATGGTACAGAACATGGCTTATCGAGTATTTAATCGTCGAACTCCACGCTCCATTTAAAGAGCCTTCCTAAGCACATCCTTCGTGTGTTAGGAAGGCTCGTTTATATATAAAGAAAAAACGATTGCTAAGAAGCGCTACTTTTCGTATATTTTCATTCGATGGTATTCATAATCCGGTTGTATACTTTGTCGGCATCAAAACCTTCACCCATAGCAAATTTTTCCAATAAGTTGTTATCTTCATCGATAAAATAAGTGAATGTGGAATGGATAATATCTCCAGTACCCGGATCACGATATAGAAAGTCGAGAGAATCAGCAACCTTTTCCGTCTCTTCCTCTGAAGCTCTTAGAAATTTCCAACCATCATCGGCGGAATCTACTTCGAAGCGATTAGCATATTCTTGTAGGACTTCCCGTGTATCGTCTTCTGGATTAATCGTAATCGTTAAAAATTCAATCTTATCTCCAAACACCCCTTCTTTCATTAATTTTTGGCGAAGTTCAGACATTTTAACAGTTGTCAATGGACAAACATCCGGGCAGTCCGTATACATAAACTCTACAAGTCGAGCTTTTTTCGGCATGTCTGCAAAAGAATATTCACCCTCAAAAGCATTTTCCATAACAACGTCTTCCGGCAGTTCAGCATCTCCCGGTCGAACGACTTGTAAATAGTAAATACCCGCTCCAATACCAATTATTAATAAGGCCGTAAAAGTAATATAAATTTTTTTCAAGCATTAAACCTCCTAACATTTTGTAGTTTATATGTCAGTATATAAATAAAGGAAGGGGGAATGATCCCCCTGATTATACTTAATAAAGTTTAAATCCTTCAGATCCTGGTGGTGCATTTTGAATGATATCGATAAATGGTATCGTATAAGCAAATAAGATTAAGGCGACAGTTACACCAATCCACAATTTCCAGTTTTCTAAAACAGCAGGTGTCTCTCCCGATGTTGGACCTTCTTCAGCAATTGGGAATTCTTCTTCTCCCTTCGGTGCAAAGAAGGCGAGATATATGAATAAACCGAGCATGATAAGCATACCGATAAATAGAATGGATCCACCAACGGCTTGAGCAATTTGATAAGGACCAAAGGCTGCCGTATCAGCGTTTCCAGCATATTCAGAGTAGGCAGATCGACGTGGACCACCAATTAATCCTTGCCAGTGCATAGCACCTGACATAAAGGCCATACCGACTGACCAAACGATCGTTTGAATGATTCCCCATTTGTTTGCTTTTTTCGTAAATGTTCGCCCTGTTAAAGTCGGAATGAGCCAGTAGGAAAGACCGAAAAAGGTTAACATAACAGTGGCAGCTGCTGTTAGATGGAAGTGCCCTGTTACCCAAATTGTATTATGGACGACTTGGTTCATTTGGTTGGAGGCATTAATAATGCCACCTGTACCACCAGGAATAAACCAAAGCATACCGATAAACGGTGCTAGGAAGCGAACGTCTTTCCATGGTAGTTTCTTAAGCCACCCAAACATTCCTTTAGCGCCAAGTTCTCGGCCTCTTGCCTCAAATGTTGCAAACATAGAGAAAGCAGTCATCAACGATGGAATGACGACTAAAAATGTTAAGATGACTTGTAAGTATTTCCAGAAAGGATCAATACCAGGCTCTGTTAACTGGTGATGAAATCCTACTGGAATTGAGAATAATAAAAGTAAAATAAATGATAATCGTGCTAAAGCATCAGAAAATACTTTTCCACCGATAATTTTTGGAATAATTGTGTACCAAGCCATATAAGCGGGCAGTAACCAGAAATATACAAGCGGGTGTCCGAAATACCAGAAAAGTGTACGGCTAACAAGAACGTCTATTGTTTCTCTGAAACCTAATGCCCACGGAATAAATTGGATGAGCATAGCAGCGGCAACACCAAGCGTTGCAATTTGCCACATAATCATATTGATAACAGCCATAAAACTAAATAAAGGTGACTTTTCACCAGGGTTTTCTCTTCTCCATCTTGCATGACGGCGGAAGATGACAAACCCTTCAAACCAACTTCCGACAACGACAAGAGTTAAGCCAATATAGAAAAGAGAGTGTGCTTGCATTGGTGAATAAAATGTATATAAGACAGTTGCTTCATTCATTAAAATAAAGATAGTAGCTAATATCACACCAATGACCATCATCCAATAACCGAACCAAGCCATTTTACGTTCACTATTTGAAAATTCACCAGCTGTACGGCTTTGGCCAGCTAGCATAAAACCAATAATGAAAAATGTTGTTAGCACAAGACCTAACGTCACACCGTGAACCGTTAAAATTTGGTAATAACTAATATTACCAGGTAGATCAAATTTTCCTGATCTTTCTAAAGTTTGAAGAAGACCTGCTGTTGCTCCAATTAATAGAGCTGTAAAAGCAACATACATATGGGCCATTGAAAGCTTTGCATCTTTTTTATTCATACTTCGAAGTGACTTTATCATGATTCAACCACCTCTATCGTAGCATTCATTAAATGATGCCCTGTACCGCAGTATTCATTACAAAGAAGTGTATAAGTACCTGTATCTTCAAATGTATTTGTATATGTGCTAATATAGCCAGGTTCAAGCATCATGTTAACGTTAGTGCCGACTAATTCAAAACCGTGAATGACATCTTTTGTTGTCACATTAAAATGGACTGTTGCACCTTTCGGAATCTCAACAACCTTATCATCTGATCCAACATCAAAATCGAAAGCAGAAGCAACGACAGTTAATTGATATTCATTATCTCCAATTTGTTTTAAGCCTGGATTGTCAAATGGTTCAGTTTCGTCAACTTTTTCTGGATCAAGCGTTACAGCACAACTTGGAGGTTGATTTCCCATATAAAATGCACTAATACCAACGACAATGAGAAAAATTAATAATGTTGTCGTGCCAAGACCTAACCATATTTTTTCATACTTATGCATATTCATAGGCTACAATCTCCTTTTATTTCCTAACGTATTAAATATATAATCCAAACCCCTAACCAAGATAGCGCAATAAATCCACCTAATAACAAAACTGAAATAAAGGTACCCTTAAATGATTCTTTCTCACGTTCCTCTTGAAGCCTTTTTTCATCCACCTGTGGTTTCGCCATGTGATTTGTCAGCTCCTTTACATCGTTTTTTCATGATAATTTTTACAGTTGCTTATCAATGGTCGCATGTAAAGTAATGCTTTCACCCCTTTCTGGCTAAATTTGCTATCTATTTATATCATACATAATTTACAAATAGTGTTTATCGGTTTTAACGATGTTTCACAAATTGTTCAATAACGTTCATGCCGGCGTTAGGCAAGATTTTACTAACATTTAGGTTAAAGAAGTTTGTGAAATAACTGTGAAAAATGTGGGGATATTATGTGACAAAACACAAAAACTAAGCGAAAAGGAGGGGAATAATGCCATATATTTTCTCAATTGGACAAGGTATTCCTAAATACACAATCTCGCAAGACCAAGTGAAAGTTTTTATTAAACATATATTTCCTTTTTCCGAACGAAAATGGTCTAAAATTTTGCCTATTTTTGATAACGCGGCTATTCATGAGCGGCAACTCGCTGTCGGAGAAGAATGGTTGAAAAAGGACCATACGTTTGCTGAGAAAAATAAAAAGTATCAAAAATACGCTTTACAATATGCATTAAATGCGGTTGATCACTGTTTAACGAACGAAAATATGTTAAGTGAAGATATTCCATATGAAGCGATTGATATGATTATGTTTATATCAAGTACAGGTATATCAACGCCTTCTTTAGATGCCTTTGTTATGAATGAACGTCCGTTTCGCAATGATGTTGTGCGTATGCCATTATGGGGCTTAGGATGCAGTGGGGGTACTGCCGGTTTGGCGAGAGCGTCTGATTGGCTAATAGCTCATCCGGAAAAATTAGCTCTCGTCATCGGCTGTGAATTATGTAGCTTAACGTTTCAAAAAAATGATTTAAAAATGAGCAATGTTGTAGGTACAGCACTATTTGGCGACGGGGTTGCAGCGGCGCTGGTCGCCGGTGATAGGTCCCCTTATTTAACTAAGCGAAGAGGAATTGTACCTAAAATAATGCAAACGAGTTGTTACACAGCAGAAGATAGTTTACAAGTGATGGGATGGGAAGTTACGAATCAAGGTTTTGAAGTTATTTTTTCTAAGAGTATCCCTAAGCGTGTTAAAACGATTTGGAAAGAACATTTAACAACCTTTTTAAATGAAATGAATGTACAAAAAGGCAACATCCATTCATTTATCGCACATCCAGGTGGTAGAAAGGTGTTAGAGGCGATGGAACATGCACTCGATATTTCAAGAGAAAAATTACATCACTCATACAATATCCTTAAAAGTCATGGAAATATGTCATCTGCTACCGTTTTATACGTTTTAAAAGCGTGGATGCATGAGGAAATTTCGCGCCGAGAAAAAAGTATTTTATCTTCGCTTGGCCCAGGATTTAGTTCGAACTTAATCCTAGTGGAGTGGGATTGATCATGGTATGGTGGATGTGGTTACTTTTTCTATTGCTCATTAATCAGCGACTGGTTGAATTGAAAATAGCCCGTCGTAATGAGCGTTGGATGAAGGAAAGAGGAGGTATTGAAAAGGGTCAGGGGCATTATAAGTGGTTTTTATTGATGCATACAGCTTTTTTCTTATCGATCATTGTAGAAGTTATGACGACAAACAATGCTCCCATTGAAGGCATAAATATCGTTTTATTTAGTTTATTTGCTTGTACACAAGTCGTAAGAATTTGGTGTATTTATACGTTGGGTAGATTTTGGAATACGAAAATTATCGTTATACCAGGTGTTTCTTTAATTAAAAAAGGGCCTTATAAATTTATAAAACATCCAAATTATATCATTGTCGGAATTGAATTATTCATTATTCCAATGTTATTTAAAGCTTATATGACGGCTTTTTTATTCCCGATCTTACATATTATTTTACTTATTGTTAGAATACCAAGCGAGGAAAGAGCTTTAGCGGAATCATTGACAGACGTTACGAAATAGATTGTCCCTTATGATATGTCACAAAAAAGAGGCTTTCATAACCGTTGATTAAAGCGGTTGAAGAGCCTCTTTATTTTATACGTTTTTAACTTTTACACTTTAACGACATTTGCTGCTTGCGGTCCACGGTCACCTTCGACAATTTCGAATGTAACATTTTGACCCTCTTCTAAAGATTTAAATCCTTCTTCTTGAATGGCAGAATAATGAACAAAAACATCATTACCTTCTTCAAGTTGGATAAATCCGTATCCTTTTTCCGCATTAAACCATTTAACGACGCCATTTTCTAATTCATTAGACATGTAAATTTTCCTCCTAAAAACTGTCACGTAAAACAACGTGTTAATACAAAGATAGATCATAGAATGTATTAAAAAAGCAACTCCAAATGTGCTGATCATACTCTAGAAGCTACTTATTTAAATGATTCCATATATCTACTTTGCTTGCATCTAATATAGCTTGTTTTATGAGGTGAGTCAAGAAATTACTTGTAAAAGTTGTCATTTTTATAGAAATTTTATAGATCTCTCAACTGATCAAAATGAGTTGGCTAATTTGTTAAGAAATTTTTCATAATTCATTTTATAAATAATTAATAAAATGATAATATATAAAGTAAACCTTTTCATAAGCGATCAAGGAAGGAAAGGGGTTAAAGTTGTTGAAGACTGATATTGAAATTGCACAAGACGCTCATTTAAAACCTATCCATGAGATTGCTTCAGAACTTGGGTTACAAGAGACAGATTGGGAGCCATACGGGCATACGAAGGCAAAGATTTCTGATAAGCTCCTAGAGAAATTAGAAAACAAATCTGATGGAAAAATTATTTTAGTGACATCGATCAATCCAACGCCAGCTGGAGAAGGAAAATCTACGGTGACTGTCGGATTAGGTCAAGCATTAAATAAAATAGGGAAAAAATCAGTCATTGCACTACGTGAACCATCTTTAGGCCCAGTCATGGGCATTAAAGGTGGTGCAGCGGGAGGTGGATATTCCCAAGTTTTACCGATGGAGGATATTAATTTACATTTTACAGGTGATATTCACGCGATTACGAGTGCAAATAATGCCTTATCCGCATTTATAGATAATCATCTCCATCAAGGAAATGATTTAAATATCGATCCAAGAAGAATCGGTTGGAAGCGAGTTATGGATATAAACGACCGTGCCCTAAGAGAGATCGTCGTCGGCTTAGGTGGAACATCTCGCGGTGTGCCTAGAGAAGACGGATTTAATATAACTGTTGCCTCAGAAATCATGGCTGTTTTATGCTTAGCAACGAATTTAGATGATTTAAAAGAAAGAATCTCTAACATTGTTGTCGGTTATACATATGATGAAGAACCTGTCACAGTTAAAGATCTTAATGTTGAAGGTGCTTTAACTTTACTGCTTAAAGATGCCCTTAAACCAAACCTCGTGCAAACGATTGAAAATACACCAGCGATTATTCATGGCGGACCATTTGCGAATATTGCTCATGGATGCAATAGTATTATGGCAACAAAAACAGCAGCTAAATTAGGTGATTATGTTGTAACGGAAGCAGGTTTTGGAGCTGATTTAGGTGCCGAGAAATTTTTAAATATAAAATCGCGTGCTGGTCAACTCAAAACAGATGCAGTCGTGATTGTTGCAACGATTCGTGCATTAAAAATGCATGGTGGGGTTACGAAAGAGTATTTAACTGAAGAAAATGTAGAAGCGTTAAAAGCAGGTATGGAAAATTTAAAGAAGCATATTGAAACGATTGAACAGTTTGGCTTACCATATGTCGTTTCGATTAACAAGTTTCCAACAGATACAGAAAATGAAGTAGATACGATTAAGAATTGGTGCAAGGAAAGAGATATTTCTGTCGCTTTAACAGATGTGCATGCACAAGGTGGAAAAGGTGGGATTGAACTTGCTAAAAAAGTTATTGAAAAAGTAAATACAGGTAAGCAAAACTTTAAACATGTCTATCAGGAAAGCGATTCTATTGAAGAAAAGATTTTCAAAATTGCTCAGACAGTTTACGGTGCGTTTGATGTTAATTTTTCGGTGAAAGCAAAATCACAAATGGCGTATTATGAAAAGCAGGGTTGGGGAAATTTACCGGTATGTATGGCTAAAACACAGTATTCGTTATCGGATAACCCTGCATTACTTGGACGTCCCGAGGGGTTTACGTTAAATGTAAGAGAATTAAGTCCGTCTGTTGGAGCTGGGTTTATTGTTGCCCTTACAGGAGAGATGTTAACAATGCCTGGTTTACCGAAAAAGCCAGCAGCATTAAACATGGATGTGACAAATGACGGTTATGCAGTTGGATTGTTTTAACAAAAGGGTGGATCTCACCCTTTTGTTAGCGGATTCGCTTGGCACCTAAATAGCGCTCTTGCCAATAAGATTCGCTAAGTTCGCCAATTGCGACACCGTTAGATTCACCAGCGTGAATAAATTTATCATCCCCAACGTAAATTCCCATATGAGAAGGTCCAGCTTGATATGTTTCAAAAAAGACAAGGTCACCAATGGAAGGTTCATCAACGGGCGTAGCAAAATTCCACATATCACTTACAGTACGAGGAACAGTTTTATCTTGCGTTTCGTAAACAAATTGGACGAAGCCACTACAGTCAAATCCATCAGGTGAATCGCCCCCCCATTCATATGGTGTACCAACGAGAGAATGAGCCACTTCAACAACATTTGTGTTATTTGTTTTAGTTTCTATCTTTTTGCTCGCCTTCTCTGCTTTTTCTTCTGTCGTATGCATTTCTGCTTCTTCAGATTCCTGTTTAGATGTTTGATTATTTTGTTCAATTGCTTCTTCTGTTTGTTCTTCTTCCATTGTTTGATCGACTCGTTCCTTTTCTTCTTCATATAGTTTTCTTAAAGATTGGCGCGCATCTTCTGATACTAAGTCGAGATCATATTCACTTTCCAACATTTCAACCGCTTTTTGTGTCAAGGGACCATAAATTCCATCTATATTTCCGTCATAATAACCAAAATAACTTAAAGTTTGTTGAACAATTTCTACATCTTCTTTTGCCATTGCCGGATGGATAGAACCTGATAAGTCGATAAGTTTATCTATATATAGTTCTATTTCTTCTTTAACAATCGTTTGAATTGTTTCACTATCAGCTTGACCTGAGACCGTTAAACCATGGTTTTCTTGAAACTTTTTTAATGCGTGTTCAGTCAATACACCGAATTCACTATCAATATCATCGTCGTAGTATTCTAAATGATTAAGTTTTTCTTGTAGGACTCTCACGGCTTCACCATGTTCACTATATTGTAATTGTTGTGCTTCAAGTAATATTTTATGATCAAGGACAGGATATGCATCTACATAGGTGGCAAAGGGTTGACTAATCATGTAGCTGTATAAAAATGAATGCTTTGCTACACGCTCAAGCATTGGATGAAACATGCAAATATCCTCCTTTCAATATACACCTCTTCATACATTTATGAAAATAGACATTTTTTTATACGTTACATTTATGTTACAATTTGGATAGAATAAATTTAGGATAATAAAGATTGTAAATACATATACATAAATAGAGCAATCGTTTTAGGAGGCAATGACGCAAATGATTTCTTTTCTCGTTGCAATGGATAAAAATCGTGTCATCGGTTATAACAATGATTTACCATGGCGTTTACCACTCGATTTAAAATTTTTTCGTGAAGTAACGACTGGCCATACAATTATTATGGGGAGAAAAACATTCGATTCGATTGGCCGTGTGTTACCTAAGCGGAAAAATGTCGTCCTTACACGAAAAGAAAAAGAATTTCCTGAAGGTGTTCATGTTATTCGGGATATAGAGACGATTTACAAATGGAACGATGCATCGCCTCAGGAAGAGTTGTTTGTCATTGGTGGTAGCGAAATTTTTAAACAAGTATTCCCTCATGCTGATCGGATGTATATTACATATATTGATGAAGTATTTGTGGGAGATACGTTTTTTCCGATATTCAATGAAGAGGAATGGTCGTTAACGAAAAAGGAAAAAGGTATTAAAAATAAGGAAAATCCGTATGACTATTATTTTTTACAATATGATCGAAAGTCATAATATGGGGAGATATTATGCGTATAAGTAGTGTTGTGTTATCTGGTGGAAAGTCTTCGCGAATGGGGACAAACAAATCTTTGTTAAAGCTCGATGAAAAACCTGTCATTTCTCACATTATCGAAGAAATGCAAACATTAACAGATGATGTATTTATTATTACAAACGATCCACAAATTTATACTTTTACAGGTCTATCAATGTTTAGTGATCGCTACAAAGGTAAAGGTCCTTTAGCTGGTTTAGAGTCGGCATTTTATCATATACCATCAGATGTCTTTTTGATAGCTGCTTGTGATATGCCGTTTATTCATCACCGAGTGTATACGTATTTACTTAAGTATTTAGACGACTATGATGCAGTTATCCCAATTTATGATACACAAACACATCCGCTTGTAGGGATTTATCGCAGGAGCGTACACTCACACATCCAAGAACAATTGGTAAAGAATGAGTTAAGAGTCAAAAGCTTTTTTAACAATATTAACATAAAATATATTGACGACTTTGGGTCAATATCGGAAGAAACATTAAAAAGACATTTTTTTAATATGAATAACCCCGATGAATATGAACGAGCAAAATCATTATAAATTGGCAAATAATCTTAAACCGTGATAAACTAAACACGAAAACAAAGCTTATAAGTTGGATGTTTAAGATATATGCCGAGCTTGGCGATGTTAAACAAAATTAGAGGTGATACAATGTTATCAAACATTGGCTTTCCAGGATTAATATTAATCTTAATTGTAGCGCTTATTATTTTTGGACCGTCTAAGTTGCCAGAAATTGGAAAGGCCGCTGGAACGTCATTAAAAGAATTTAAAAATGCTACAAAAGGTATTATGACTGATGATGAAGCAGAAAATAATAAAAACGAATAATTAAATAAAAAGGGTGTAGGGAAAACAGTGCCTTACATCTTTTTTATGTCTAAAGCAATAAATAAAGATGATTGAATGATGGACGTTTAGGGAGTTGAGCTTATGCCTACAAATTCTAAAACTTATAATGAAAAAGAGATGAATGTAACTGGACATTTAACAGAATTAAGAAATCGACTCATCGTTACTGCATTATTTTTCATCGCATTTTTCATAATCAGTTTTATTTATGTAAAAGATATTTACTATTTTTTTGCCAATGATATAGATGTTCAGCTAAACATAACGAGTCCAGGTGATATTATTTGGATATATTTTACGATTGCAGCCATCGGGGCGATTGTAGGTACACTTCCTGTTTTAAGTATTCAAATATGGCTGTTTATTAAACCAGGCTTAACCCGACAAGAGAGAAAAGCATCATTACCTTACATACCAGCTATTTTTTTATTGTTTATCGCCGGACTTGCATTTGGTTATTTTATGTTTATTAAGCTCATTTTACCTTTTTTATTAAGCTTAAATGATGACATGTTTAATGAATTATTTACGGTCGATCGATACTTTAAATTTTTATTTCGGGTGACTATTCCGTTTGCATTACTTTTTGAATTGCCAATTATTGTGATGTTTCTAACGAGCTTAGGGATTGTTACACCGAATTTTTTAAAGCGATCGCGAAAATATGCCTTTTTTATTTTGCTTATTGTCGGTGCCATCGTCACACCACCTGATGTTATTTTACAGTTATCTGTAGCTATTCCATTATTTGTTCTTTATGAAATAAGCATTTACTTATCAGAAATTGTTTATCGGCGGAAGCAGAAAAAACATCAAGCATTCATGGAACAAAATTAGGTGATAGTTATGAAGACATTTTATCAATATGTTATGACTTATCGTGGAAAGTTAACTGAAGATGATGAAACCCGTTTAGCAGAGTGGATTTTTTCCGATCACAACTTCCCTAAACATACCTATAATTACGACGAAATAAGTCGGTATTTAGAGTGTAATAGTCCTTTTTTAAATGCATTAAATGTATTTGATAACTTATGGGCGAAATATGAGCGCGATGAAAAACGTTTGTAACGTTTAATTGTTCGGTAATGTCACATTGACAAAAAATGTTTAATTGTTATAGCTTTTGTTGGTTTCTGCGGTTGCCTGGGAAATATATAAGCCTACACTAATTCTTCTTAACATACGTACAATAAAGTTAGAAAAATTTTTATAGAGGGGGATTATAAATATGTTTATGCGTCGGCAAATCCCACCCCGTATATACCAGCAGCAACCGAGAAATCATTTTAACGCGTCACATCGTTTCCATCAACCATATGCACCACAACATTCGAAAGGTTTGTTAGAAACACTCGCCAATAAAGGGGTTCATACACTTAGTAATGTTCAAAGTGTTCTTAATGCCGTTGAAACGACAGCTCCTATCATACAAAAATATGGACCTATGATCAAAAATGTTCCAAAAATGTATCAAATGTTAAAAGCGATTACATCCGATAATGAGAAAAAGTCTGATCTCAAAGTAAGTCAACAAAATGAGCGAACTGATAAACAGCATGAAAAAGATGCGCCTTCATTACCTAAGAAGCAAAAAGAAGACAATGGCTCCTCTACACCAAAATTGTATATATCATAAGACATACAACTTGATTTTTATCATTGAAACGGAAAAAATAGAGATAAGAACAATGGAGGTGTTCATATGACAGAGGCAAGACAGTTAGCAACGTTTGCTGGGGGATGCTTTTGGTGTATGGTTGAACCATTTGATGAACGTCCGGGAATCTTCAAGGTCATATCAGGTTATACCGGGGGTACGGTAGCAAATCCGACATATGAACAAGTAGCCACACATACAACTGGTCACGTAGAAGCGGTGCAAATAACTTTTGATCCAAGTGTTATGCCTTACCGGAAACTTGTTGAAACATTTTGGCAACAAATTGACCCAACAGATCCTAACGGTCAATTTAATGACCGCGGTGAAGCCTATCAAACAGCTATTTTTTATCACAATGATGAACAGAAGAAAATTGCTGAGGCGTCAAAACTAGAACTAGAAGCGAGCGGGAAATTTTCTAAGCCAATCGTTACAAAAATATTACCAGCCAAACCTTTTTATCCTGCCGAAGAAGAACATCAAGATTACTATAAAAAGCAATCTTTCCACTACAGGCTTTATAAAAAAGGATCTGGCAGAGAAGATTTTATAAAAAAATATTGGACGTTAAACATTGACCAGGAAAAATTAAAAGAACAATTAACACCAATCCAATATAAAGTAACACAAGAAGATGCAACAGAACGTCCCTTTGATAATGAATATTGGGATCACGAAGAAGAAGGTATTTATGTTGATATCGTATCAGGAGAAGTTTTATTTTCTTCTAAAGATAAATTTGATGCAAATTGTGGCTGGCCAAGTTTTACGAAACCTGTTGATCCGTATTTTATCGTTGAAAAAGAGGATACATCACACGGTATGATTCGAACAGAGGTCCGGAGTAAAGAGGCTAATTCACACCTTGGACATGTGTTCAATGATGGTCCAATAGAGCATGGTGGACTCCGGTATTGTATTAATTCAGCAGCTTTACGGTTTATTCCTAAGGAAAAAATGAAAGATGAAGGGTATGAAGATTATTTATATCTTTTTTCAGAAGCGTAGACAATAATATAATTATGTAAACCTGTACAGAAAGGAAGGGCGATCAATGATACATTTAAAATGGGATGAAAGACATGTCATTAAACGCGTAGAATGTGTTCATGCAAATGCTAAAAGATATATCGTTGATAGAAAATTAACGCCTGGAAAAATGTATGACGTTATTAATGAAACGGATGAATTTTACTTTATTGTTGATAATAGTGATCGAGTGGGCGGATTTTATAAAGAATATTTTAAAGAAGTAAGTGAAAGCTAGTTTGATATAAAGTATTCGTTGATACGGTCGTTGATGTATCAACGATTTTTTTTTTGCATTTTTTCAATAAGTACTTTTTAATGTATTTTTTTGTCATTTTTTAGTTTAAAATACATCCTTTCAGGGGAATATAGTCACTAAACATGAAAATAAAAAGCACATGTAGAATGATTAAATATAAAAATAGGAGGGGACACATGTCGAAAATAACACCATTTTGGAGACGATTATCATTTTTTAGACAGCGTGAGACATTGAATGAACAATTTGAGCGTTCATATGAGGATAGAAGAGCGAATGAAGATTATTACAGGAAACGTTGGCAACATGATAAAGTTGTTCGGACAACGCACGGAGTCAATTGTACAGGCTCTTGCAGCTGGAAAGTACACGTAAAAGACGGCATTATTACATGGGAAACACAACAAACAGATTATCCATCTACTGGACCTGGTATGCCCGAATATGAACCGCGTGGTTGTCCAAGAGGTGCTACATTTTCATGGTATACGTATAGCCCTCACCGTGTACGTTATCCATATATTCGTTCAGCATTGTTAAAATTGTGGTCCCAAACGCTAAAAGAAGTAAAAGACCCAGTTGAAGCATGGAAACGTTTAATTGAAAATCAAGATAATGCTATGCGTTATAAATCTGCCCGTGGAAAGGGGGGCTTCGTTCGAACAACGTGGGAAGAAATACATACATTAATGTCTGCAGCCCTTATTCATACAATCCAAACAGAAGGTCCTGATAGAATTTTTGGTTTCTCACCAATTCCCGCGATGTCAATGGTTAGTTATGCAGGAGGTGCGCGATTTTTAAATTTACTTGGCGGCTCAATGTTAAGTTTTTATGATTGGTATGCAGATTTACCGCCAGCTTCACCACAAATTTGGGGTGAACAAACCGATGTTCCCGAAAGCTCTGATTGGTATAATTCTAGTTATTTACTCGTTTGGGGATCAAATTTACCACAAACACGAACACCTGATTCACATTTTATGGTGGAAGCAAGATATAAAGGAACGAAGGTTGTTGCAGTCGCACCTGATTATGCGGAATATGTAAAATTTGCTGACACGTGGTTACCTGTTGAGGCAGGTATGGATGCTGCATTAGGCATGGCTATGACACACGTTATTTTAAAAGAATATTACGTTGATCAGGAAACACCGTATTTTAATAACTACGTTAAAAAATATACAGATTTACCGTTTTTAGTTACATTAGATCAAGATGGCGAATATTTACGAGCAGGAAAGTTCTTACGAGCAAGTGATTTACAGATGGATATTTCCAACGCCACTTGGAAAACAATCGTTTACGATGAAAATAAAGAAACATTTGCAGCACCAGATGGAACGATCGGCCATCGCTGGGAGAATAAACAAACATGGCATTTACATTTACGTGATTCGGATAATAACTTAGGTTCAATTAATCCAGCCCTTTCAATGATTAATCATTCCGATAAGGTCGTTGACGTGAGCTTCCCCCAATTTCTCATATCATCAAAGCAAACGTTTCAACGTAAAGTTCCCGTGAAAAAAGTGACTGTAAATAATCAAGAAAAATATGTTACGACCGTATTTGATTTATTAGTCGCTAGTTGTAGTGTCGATCGAGGATTAGATGGAGATTATAAAACAACGTATGACGATAAAGATGCACCATATACACCGGCTTGGCAGGAGATGTTAACAGGTGTATCTGCAAACGATGCCGCACAAATTGCTCGGGAATTTGCGCAAAATGCTATTGATTCTAAAGGACGTTCAATGATCATTATGGGTTCAGGCATTAATCATTGGTACCATTCAGACGTCATTTATCGGACAATTCTCAATTTAGTATTGTTAACAGGATCTCAAGGTATTAACGGTGGTGGTTGGGCTCACTATGTTGGACAAGAAAAAGTAAGGCCGCTTGAAGGCTGGCAAACAATTGCGATGGCGCGTGATTGGGGGGGACCACCACGACTTCATGCTGGAACTTCCTTCTTCTATCTTGCAACCGAACAGTGGCGATATGAGGATCAAAAAGTTGATGCGCTCATTTCTCCGCTGACAGCACAAGGACATTATGATCATTTAGGTGATTACAATTCACTGGCAGCACGTTTAGGGTGGCTTCCATCATATCCGCAATTCAATGAAAATCCTTTAAACATTGCACGCAATAGCTCAAGTGAAGAAGTAGCGGAGCGAGTTGTAAATAAAATAAAATCAGGTGATCTCACATTTGCGAGTGATGATCCAAGTCATCCAGACAATTTCCCGAAATTGTTGTTCGTCTGGCGAGCAAATCTTATTGGAAGCTCAGCAAAGGGACATGAATATTTTTTAAAACATTTATTAGGAACGCATGAAGGGACATTAAGTGAGCAGGAAGAAGAAAAAAATACAAACGAAATTAAATGGATTGAAGATGTGCCTAAAGGTAAATTAGATTTATTGATTAACTATGATTTTCGTATGAGTGGCACAGGCTTATATTCGGATATCGTTTTACCAGCAGCAACGTGGTATGAAAAACACGATTTATCGAGTACAGATATGCATCCGTTCGTGCATCCATTTAATCCAGCAATTGCAGCTCCATGGGAGGCAAAATCTGACTGGGATGCTTTTAAATCACTTGCGAAAAAGTTTTCTGAAATGGCTAGAACATACTTACCTGATCCAGTATTAGACGTCGTTACAACACCTTTATTACATGATTCAAAAGATGAAATTTCACAAGCGTACGGAACGATCCTAGATTGGAAAACAGGTGAGTATGAGCCAAAGCCGGGTATCAATTTCCCGCATGTTCAAGTCGTTAAACGTGATTATAAAGAAATTTATGAGAAGTTTATAACACTCGGTGAACACGTACGCAAACAAATTGGTGCAAACGGTATCGCTTGGGATGCTAAGGAAGAACACGATTTATTAAAAATATTGCTAGGTAAGAATAAACATACATCGATATATAAAGACTTACCAAGTTTAGAAAACGATCGTCAAGTGTCTGAAGCGATATTAACGTTATCAAGTGCAACAAACGGTTCATTAGCGAATAAAGCATGGCAAGCATTAGAGGAAAAAACAGGTGAATCTTTAAAAGGATTAATTAGTGAACGGGATGATGAACGGATTTCATTTAATGACATTACCGCACAACCTAGAGAAGTATTAACAACACCTGTTTTTAGTGGCATTTCAAAAGGACATCGACGTTACTCACCATTTACGATAAACATTGAACATCTCATTCCATTTCGAACACTTACAGGGAGACAGTCGTTTTATCTTGATCACGATTTAATGCTTGAGTTCGGTGAGGAATTGCCGACATTTAAGCCACCGTTACAAAAATTAACTTTTTACAGTGGAGATCCGAAACCGAAAACAGTTGAAAATGAAATTACATTGCGCTATTTAACTCCACATTTTAAATGGTCATACCATTCAACATATGGGGATACATTACCGATGTTAACACTGTTTAGAGGTGGGCCACACGTCTGGTTAAACAATGATGATGCAGCATCTGTTCACATTGAGGATAACGATTGGATTGAAATGTACAATCGAAATGGTGTCGTCGTTGCTCGCGCTGTCGTCAGTCATCGAATTCCTCAAGGCATCGTTTATATGTATCACGTACAGGATCGATTGATTAACGTACCTGGGTCAAATATTACGAAACAGCGTGGCGGAACGTTTAACAGTCCGACACGAATTCACGTTAAACCGACGCAAATGATTGGTGGATACGCACAGCTTAGCTATGGGTTTAATTACTATGGTCCGACTGGCAATCAGCGAGATGAGCAAGTAATTATTCGGAAAATGTATCGAGATGGGGTGGATTGGCTTGAAGATTAGTGCACAATTTGGTATGGTAATGAATTTAGATAAATGTATCGGTTGCCATACGTGTAGTGTCACGTGTAGCAATACATGGACGAATCGCCCTGGCGCAGAGTATATGTATTGGAACAACGTCGAAACGAAACCTGGCGTAGGGTATCCGAAACGATGGGAAGACAACGATGAGAAAAAAGGTGGTTGGCATTTAAAAAATGGCAAGTTAGCGTTAAGAGCGGGCGGCCGAGCGACGAAACTTTTAAACATCTTTTATAATACGAATTTAGTAGAAATCGATGAATATTATGAGCCGTGGACATATGATTACGATCATTTAGTGACAAGTCCAGAAAAGGATCATCAACCTGTCGCAAGACCAAAGTCCCAGCTCACTGGCGAATATATGGATATTACTTGGGGACCAAATTGGGAGGACGATTTAGCAGGTGTACATGTGACCGGAAAAGATGATCCAAATATGAAAAATTTAGATGAAGAGATTAAATTTGAATTTGAAGAAACGTTCATGATGTATTTACCACGCATATGTGAACATTGTCAAAATCCATCATGCGTGTCATCATGTCCATCTGGAGCTATGTACAAACGTGAAGAAGATGGCATCGTTTTAGTTGATCAAAACACATGCCGCAGTTGGCGTTTTTGTATGACTGGATGCCCCTATAAGAAAGTTTACTTCAATTGGAAAACGCATAAAGCAGAAAAATGTAACTTCTGTTTTCCAAGAATTGAAAATGGTGATCCAACGATTTGTTCAGAAACGTGTGTAGGTCGCCTACGTTATATCGGTATTGTTTTATATGATGCAGATAAAGTGTTAGAGGCTGCATCCGTTGAGGATGAAAAAGATTTATATGAAGCACAACTTAGCACATTTTTAGATCCGTTTGATCCAAATATTCAAAAAGAAGCATTAAAACAAGGGATTCCGGAAGATTGGATAGAAGCTGCTAAAAACTCTCCTGTTTATAAGTTAGCTGTTGAGCAAAAAATTGCTTTACCATTACATCCTGAATATCGAACGATGCCGATGGTTTGGTATGTTCCACCTTTAAGTCCTTTTATGAAGCCTTTTGGGGAGCAGTTAAATTCATTAGATCCGAATGTTATTTTTCCAACGATTAATCAATTCCGCATTCCAATCGACTATTTAGCAAGTTTGTTTACGGCAGGTGATACTGAGATCATTAAAAACGTGTTAAAAAAATTAGTAGCTATGCGGACGTATATGCGTTATAAAGAGTTAGGTAAGTCATTTGATCACTCGATTTTAGAGCAAGTTGGTATGACGGAAGAAATGGCAGAAGAAATGTATGAACTTTCCGCAATTGCTCGCTATGAAGATCGTTACGTCATTCCAAAATCTCACCGGGAAGACGCAGGCGATATGTTTTCACACCAAGGAACAGCAGGATATGATTTTATGAATGATTGTACGAGCTGTTTTGTTGGCGGACAAGCAGATCCACTCGAATATTATGAAAGTGGATTTTGGAGGGAAACGGATGAATACACATCAAAAGGTATATAAATTGACATCATTACTATTACAATACCCGAAAAAGGAATGGCTTCAAAAAGTCTCAGAGATGAAACGTTTTACTCAGACGTTAGAAGATTCAATTGTTAAAGATTATTTGACGTCCTTTCTTCACTATATAACGTCGATGTCTTATGTCCAATTGTGTGAACAATATGTAAAAACTTTCGATTTTCATGGAGTTGCAACGTTAAATTTAACATATTCTGTATTTAAAAACTCGCGAAAACGCGGACAAGCATTAGTTCAATTACGGAAAATTTTTAATGAATCGAATTTACAAATGGAAACAGATGAATTGCCAGATTATTTACCGATGATATTAGAATTTTTAGCGATAGCTGATCAAGATGATGCGACCCGCTTGCTTAAACTACATTTTAATTCAATTAAAAAATTGGAAAAAGATTTAGTAGAAAATGATAGTCCATATCATTTTCTACTCAAAGCTATTTTGACAACAGCAAAAAATACCTTAGGAAATATGCATGTATCTTAGTGTGGAAAGGATTGGGACACAATGACATTCTTTGATTTTTTCCTTTGGGTCGTATTTCCGTATATATCAATGACGATTTTTATTGTTGGTCATTTCTACCGCTACTATAAAGATCAATTTGGTTGGACAGCTAAATCAAGTCAATTTTTAGAACAAAAAAAATTACGTTTTGGAAGTATTGTCTTTCATTGGGGAATTATTTTCGTTTTCTTTGGCCATGTAGCTGGTTTAATTGTACCAAAGGAATTTTATGATGCGATTGGTATAACGAGTGATTTGTATCATTTAGGCGCTGTTTCCTTTGGTGGACTAGCAGGTATAGCGACAGTGATCGGTGGTTTCTTCCTTTTTTTACGTCGTGTAACAGTTAAACGGGTAAAGCAAAACAGTTCTATGAGTGATTTTGTAACTCTAATTATATTAGGTGGCGTCGTTGTCGTCGGGTTTGCCGCAACTGCAGCATATACGGCGACAGGTGGTTCTTTTGACTACCGTGTAACGATTGGTCCTTGGATCAGAGGTTTATTAACATTCCGTCCGATGCCAGAGTATATGGCGGGTGCACCGATTGGCTTTCAGCTACACGTGTTAGGAGCGTTTATTTTATTTGCTATTTGGCCATTTACCCGTCTTGTACATGTATTTAGTTTACCATTACATTATTTAGGTCGTCGCTATGTCGTTTATAGACAAGCTAAACCGAAGAAAAAAACAGAATTCGTTCAAAAGAAAGACATTTAATATATTGATTTTACACACCTTTCATCGGGGTAGAGTCTTGTTATAATTAAATCAATTATAAAAGGAGGTTACATGATGGCATATGCTACAGGTCCAGCTCTAAGAAAGCTTACATCACACAAATCCATTCATGACGGGGCACAAGCTGAAGCAGAGGAATTAACAAATGTTGTTAAAAAATTGTTTAATGAAGGTCGCAAAGGGGAAAGTACAAAAGTGGCCCATGAATTAGTAAAGTTTTGGGAACAACGCATCATTGCACATGCTGATGCCGAAGAAGAAGGTTTATATTTAGAAATTGTGGAAGAAAATCCTGAATTAGGAAAGGATATACATATGTTAACGCGTGATCACGATTTAATGCGAGATTTAATCAAACGTGTGAAACAAATGTTGGAAGAAAATATGGTAACAAAAGATATGATGAATATCTTACATGCATGTTTACTCATCAATGATATACATAGTCGAAGTGAAGAAGAGTTGTTAGACGATTAAATCATCTCTCTATGAGAAATTATACTCATAGAGGGATGATTTTTTTTCATGTGGAAATAATAAACGTAGTTATTTACTTGTTAAAGGAGTTGCTACATGATGATGGAATATAAAATGCCACAATTTCCTCAATCATTTTGGCAAGCATCAGTAAATTTGCAGAAATTTCCACCTTTAAAACAGTCAATCAAAGTTGATGTTGGGATTGTTGGGGGAGGAATTACTGGTATAACAGCAGCTTATTTGTTAGCACAACAAAATTTAAAAGTTGCTTTACTCGATGCAGGTCAAATTTTAAATGGTGTAACAGGTCATACGACCGCTAAAATTACTGCCCAACACGGTTTAATTTACAATGAATTATTGCAACACTTTGGAAAAGAGAAAGCACGTCTTTACTATAAAGCAGCAGAAGAAGCGAAAGATATCATCGAACGTATTATAACGAAGCATGATATTGCTTGCCATTTTAGGCGAGAGGATGCTTATTTATATACGAATACTCATGATTATGTTCATAAACTGAAACAAGAATATAAGGCTTACGAACAGTTAAATATTCCTAGTGATATCGTTGATTCGATGCCTCTTAATATACCGATGAAATCAGCAATCGTGATGAAAGGACAAGCCCAGTTTCATCCGGTTAAATATTTAAAAACACTCGTAGATGAAGCTGTAAACAACGGATTAGACATATATGAACAAACGACAGCCGTCGGCATTGAATATGCAAAGCATCCGACGATCATCACACGCGATGAACACCGTGTTACTTGTCGATATGTTATTCAGGCGTCTCATTATCCATTTTATGATGGTGAAGGATTTTATCCGATTCGAATGTACCCAGAAAGGGCTTATATTATTGGTGTAAAAACGCCGAAAACGTACCCAGGTGGTATGTATATTAATGCTGAAACACCGAGCCGATCAATTAGAAACACACCATTTAAAGATGAGGATTTATGGTTAGTTGTAGGTGAAAATCATAAGCCTGGTCAAGGTATACCGACGATTAAACATTATGAAGCGTTGCAAGCTTTTGCTGAAAAGCATTTTGGTATTTCTGAGTTCGTTTATCGTTGGTCAGCTCAAGATTTAACGACATTGGATAAAGTACCTTATATTGGTCCAGTAACAGCAAGACAAAGCAATGTTTTTATAGCGACTGGTTTTCGCAAATGGGGTATGACGAGTGGAACAATTGCGGGTAAAATCTTCCATGATTTAATAACGATGCAGGGAAGTCCTTATGAAAAATTGTTTACTCCAAGAAGATTTCAAGCAGATCCGTCGGTTAGAACATTTATACAAATGAATGCAGATGTTATGAAACATTTAATCAAAGGAAAACTCGAATATAAAACAGCAAATATAAATGAGTTATCATTTGATGAGGCGATCACTACACGTATAAATGGTCGCCGGACGGGTATATATAAAGATCAGGACGGAAAAATTTATGCTGTTGATACAACATGTAAACATATGGGCTGTGAAGTTGAATGGAATTCAGGTGATCGAACGTGGGATTGTCCATGTCATGGGTCAAGGTATAAATTTACTGGTGAAGTTATCGAAGGCCCAGCAAAAGAACCTTTAAATAAAGTTAAACTCAATTGAAGCAACATTTGTTGCTTCTTTTTTTATTTTATCTCACTATCACAAGTTTACTTATAAAATGAAATATTTTTTATTTGACTTCCGATAATATATATTATGTAAACTAGAAAATTGAGTGATTGAAAGGAGAATAAAGCTTCAAGGTTTGAAGTTTATTCTCCTTTCATGAGGCGTATGTGTTTTACAACTATTATTATATCAGTTTTATTTAATTATTTCCAATAATTATTTGCAGCTGCGATCGTTTGAAAATGTATAGCAATCACTTGTGATGCCATTGTTAAACTGTCCGGATTTTCGGCATATTCGTGTCTTAACTTTTCCCGCACTTCTTCAGATGTTTGTGTATATCCGACCCCTTTTTTAGCGAGCGTAATCGCTAATTCAAAACCTTCTTGTGGTGTGTCTGTTTGTAAACTCGTCAACCAGTTTGTCATCGTTTTCCCTCCTTAATAATCATTGTGCACACTTCATTCGGATATTATGCTTCATAAAAAAATCAGATCCCAGTTTAAAATTTGGGATCTGATCAATGTGACTATTTTACGTCTTTAAGTTTGCTTTCAATCTCTGTTAATAATTCTCCAGCTTCTTCCCAATCACCAGCTGATAATGCTTCTTGATATTGTTCGAATAGTTCAGCGATTTCTTGTAACTCCCCTTCTGTTTCAATTGGTGTCGTATCTTCTTGATTATCTTCAAATTCTGGCGTTTCTTCGTCTTCTCCACTGGGGTCTGTTTCATCATCAGCTTCTATGGATGGATCTTTTTCTTCACTAACTAATTTAAGTATTTTCTCCAGCGACTCTTCAAAAGACTCTTCCATGACGATATGTTCACCATACGCCATAACTACTTGTTTTACTTCTGGTAGAGATGTTTCATTAGATGATTCGATGTAAATTGGTTCGACATATAAAACAGTATCTTCAATAGGTATAGCGAGTAAATTACCTCGTATAACATCTGAACCACCTTGTGCCCATAAGTTTAATTGTTGGGAAATGTGACTATCTTGGTTAATCCGGTTTTCAATTTGTTGAGGTCCATATATATTTTTCTGTTTTGGAAAACGATAAACGAACATTTCACCGTAATGATCGCCGTCGTTACGAACACCGATCCAAGCGATCATATTTTGTCGTTTTTTCGGCGTATATGGCACCATTAAAACAAATTCCTCTTCATCGTGATCAGGTAAAGCCATCGTAATATAATATGGCTCCATTTCAATATCTTGATTAAAATACTTTTCTGTTGGTAGTTGCCAGTAGTCTTCGCGATTATAAAAGACTTCTAAATCTTTCATATGGTAAACACCGTACATTTTCGCTTGGACATTAAACAATTTAACCGGGTATCTGAAATGTTCTTTTATATCTTTCGGGATATCTTCTGTGAATAAGTCTGGGAAAATATTTTGATACGTATGCAATAATGGATCATCATGATCAGCGATGTAAAAATCGACCTCTCCGGTATATGCGTCAATTGCTACTTTGACGGAATTTCGGATATAATTATTTCTTTGCTCATATGGCTCTGAGTAAGGATAACGTTCAGCTGTTAAATATGCATCAATCATCCAAGTTAATGTGCCATCATCGCGAACAATAATATATGGATCTGAATCGTACTCAAAAAAAGGTGCAATGCGTTTAACACGATCCATAATATTTCGTGTATCAAGCAATTGACTTTCATCTGTGAGTTGATCAGATACTAACATGCGGAACGAACCTTCATTGATCGCAAATAACAACCGATTCATTCCTTTAAGTGGGATTCCTGTCCGTTCTTCAAAACGATGTGTCTCATTATGATCCCCTGTTGGGTAATCGAATTCATCTACTTTTGAATTGACGATAACATTTGGATATGGCTCTTCACCGAAATAAATTTGTGGACGAGATACATCGATTGTTCCTTCAGCAGGAATGTCTTTAACCATATATTCCGGTTGTCCTTGTTCGGTTACTTTATTAACATGGCTCATAGCAACACCGTATCCATGCGTATATCTTAGCGTTCGGTTAACCCAAGTTTTCGCTTGCTCAGGAAGATTTTCAGTATCTAGCTCACGAGCGCCGATAAACACTTGTTCATAATTACCGTCAATATTGTATCTATCAATGTCCATATCATGGAATTTATAATACGTCCGAATTGTTTGTAACTGATTGTAAATATCGAGTAAGGGACGTGTATCATTTAAACGAACATTATTGAGCGTTAAGTCGTTGCGTTCAACCATTTCTTCATCTAAAGAGGCATTACCTGGATGTTCTTCCTCTTTTATGTCATCAATCGCATAAGCATTACGTGTAAAATTGTAATTTTGCTTTAAATAAGGTGTTTCCCGAGCAAATTCGTTCGGGGAAACGATAAAGCTTTGCACAGCAATGGCTGCACCTTGGCCGATTAAAAGTAAACCGACATAAATAATCATTGGCGTTATGATTTGTTGTATGCGACCACGCACAAAAGAACTAATGATCCAAATAGTTGCAACTAATGAAAAAGCTGCTAATATATATGATTTAGGTATATTAATGAACCGATCGGTAAAACTTAAGCCATGAACGACACTCTTTTGAAATATATTCACTTTATTTGTTAGCAATGTTTCAAAAGGTGCTAAAATATGTAAACTAGCAATAAATAGACCGATAACGCTTAATGTAACGACTAAATGTGTTTGCGCTGATCGATTTAAGCGATACATATTAAAAACAGAATAAGCACCAATTTCAAATAAAAGATGTAAAATTGTTAAACCGAGCAACACAAAAATAATAAATTTCAAAAAAGGTAAAACAAAAATGTAAAAAGAAACATCCATGTTAAAGTGCGGATCGTCTATATTAAAAGATTCATAATTTAATAGTTTAAGTGCAGGTTCCCAGCCAACACCTTGGACAATTAAACTGCCAAATAAACCTGTTAACATAGAAACACCGAGCATCGTAAGTATACTCGCTTTTTTATTTGTAACGATTTTTGGCAATTGGTGTGAATTAAAGTGATTGATATAAGACCTTCTAATCCAAAACAATGTTATATAAATCGTTATCGCAAATAAGAGAAAGCCGATTACACTTAAAGCGATTTTACTCGTTAAAATTGTCGTATAAACATTTCCAAATCCGAGTGTATCCATCCATATATAATCAATTAACCATTGAAAAGATGGCAAGCCAATAATTAAAATTAAAAATATTGTAGCGATTGTAATGCCAAATCTACGACCGATCTTTTTCCAATGTTTAAAGCGATTTAAATTAATATGTTTTCGCATATATGACGATTCTCCCTCCTTTTATTTCACTATCTATACATCATAACAAAAATCCCTTCCCCAAAAAAGGCATCCCCTAAATAAAGACTTTTTAAAATATCTTTATTTAGGGATTAATGGAGATCTTTTGGATATAAAGAGGATATTAGCAATTATATAAATGAACTATCTACTTTTGACAAGCAATTCGATAGCTTCTTCTACAATTTCCGAAGAATTTTCTCCCATAGATTGATCTTCTTCTATACATTGCTTTAAGTTTTGTGCAACTATATAAGCAATTGAACGATCAACTGCAGATCTTACCGCAGACAATTGACTAATAACATCCTTACATGCTTGCTCTTCTTCCATCATTCGAAGGACACCACGAATTTGTCCCTCTACACGCTTAAGGCGATTTTTTACGTCTGAGTTAAATTCCATAATATGTATCCTCCTTTCACTCAGTACTGTTAGGGGTATTGTAATATAATTCGATGATGTTGTCTAAGGATCATATCAATGGAGATTAAGGTTAAAAAAATCATTGAGATATCTACATCTCAACGATTTTCTCATGTCGTTTTAAATTTTAATTGATAGATTGTGATTGAACCGTTTGAAATTGCTGTCGTAGTATAAAAGGGGTTTGCCATCTTTTATTTGAAGGTCTTTAACTTCACCAATAAAAATCTTATGGTCTCCGGCTTTTATTTGTTGTTTGACTTGACATGATAAAGTCGCTAAACTGTTCTTAAGAACGGGAGTATGGTGGCGATAAATATAATCGATATCGCGATCTTTTTCTTTTTGTTTAGCAAAGATCATTGCTAAATCTTTTTGCTCTTTACGTAAAATGCTAACACCGAATTGTTTTGTTTGCGGTAAGATGTTATACATTGTTGCCGATTCATCAATCGAAATAGCGATAAGTTTAGGGTCTAATGAGATAGACATAAATGCATTGACAGTCATCCCGACGATTTCTTGATCATTTAAAGTTGTTACAACTGTAATGCCAGTAGCAAATTTCCCCATAGCTTCACGAAAAAGTCGATGATCTATCATATAAAATTCCTCTCTTTCCTTTACACTCTTATTCAGATTATCATTAAATTTTTACATTTTAAATAAAGTTGCTTGCTGAAGTTAAAAAATAAGGGCTGTAACCTTCATTTTGTACAGCCCTATACATACTCTATATGCATTAGACAGGATAGACCCCGTGTTTACGTTCGGTAAATGTAATATTTTTCGATTCATAAATAGAGAAACGCTTCACTAATTCATCACGAAGATCATCGGGATGAACGATATCATCAACGACCATTTCTGATGCGAGTCGGTAAATATCGATATCTTCTTTGTAAGCTTCATGTTTTTCTTTGATAAAGTTTTGTCGCTCATCTTCTGACAGTGAAGCAATTTTGTTTGCATAAACTGCATTTACTGCTGCTTCAGGTCCCATAACTGCGATTTGAGCCGTCGGGAGAGCGAGACATGCATCTGGTTCAAATGCTGGACCTGCCATCGCATAAAGACCGGCACCATATGCCTTGCGAACGACGACAGATATTTTTGGTACAGTCGCTTCGCTCATCATCGCTAACATTTTAGCTCCATGGCGAATGATGCCCGCTTTTTCAACAGATGTTCCGATCATAAATCCAGGTATATCCATTAAAAATAGTAAAGGGATATTAAACGCATCACATAGCTGAATAAACTTTGCAGCTTTATCTGCCGAATCAGGGAACAATACGCCACCTTTTACCCGCGGTTGATTGGCAATAATTCCGACTGATCGCCCATCGATTCGAGCAAGGCCTGTAATAATTTCGGGAGCAAACAATTTTTTAATCTCACAAAAACTGTCCGCATCGATTAACCGTTCAATGAGTTCATACATATCAAATGGGGCATTTTGATTTTCTGGAATTAACTCAGTGATCGACTTTTCAAATGACTTGACGTCTTTAGTTTCAATCACTTTAGGCTTTTCCTTAAAATTGGCCGGAAAGTAATTTAAATAACGCCGTGCAAACGTAATAGCCTCTTCTTCTGAGTCGACTAAAACATCTCCACAACCTGAGACAGAGCAATGCATTTTGGCGCCTCCCATTTCTTCTAAACTAACCTTCTCACCGATCACCATTTCTGCCATGCGTGGAGACCCTAAATACATCGAAGCATTGCCTTTAACCATAACGACGATATCACAAAAAGCTGGAATGTATGCACCACCAGCAGCAGATGGACCGAACAATAAACATATTTGTGGGACGCGTCCGGATAGCTTAATTTGATTATGGAAAATGCGTCCTGCTCCTCTGCGTCCTGGAAACATTTCTACTTGATCAGTAATACGAGCACCAGCAGAGTCAACTAAATATAACATTGGTATTTCTAATTTTGCTGCTGTTTCTTGGATGCGAATCATTTTCTCTACAGTTCTTTTTCCCCAAGAGCCTGCCTTAACCGTTGAATCATTGGCTAACACACAAACGTTTTGACCATTGATTTTGCCAATACCTGTTACAACACCATCTGCTGGGAGTTCATCATTTAAGCAATTGGCAAAAAATGCATCTTCTATATCTACATCATCATCAAATAGAAGCTCTAAGCGTTTTCTTACAAACAATTTTCCTCTTGCTTCATTTCGATCATGATACTTTTCATCGCCACCTTGTCTAATCGTTTGTATGCGATTTTTTAACTCATCGATATATGACATATACTTACCTCCCTATTTATTTTCCTTGATATTTCGGTTTTCTTTTTTCTTGAAACGCCCGTAAGCCCTCCAAGCGATCTTTCGTTGGAATTGTTTCTTTATAAGCTAAATGTTCAATAGAAAGCCCTCGATTGATATCTGTTTGCATACCTTGGTCGATCGCTAGTTTAGCTTGACGAAGGGCGATTGGTCCGTTGTTTGCGATTGTTTGAGCAAGCGTTAGAGCTTCTTCTAAAACATCTTTTTCACTCACTTGCTCGATCAATCCAATATGTAAAGCTTCTGTTGCACAAATTCGTTTGGCTGTGAAAATTAATCGCTTCGCTTGCGCAACACCGATAAGGCGTGGGAGACGTTGTGTACCGCCAGCGCCAGGAATGATTGCAAGAGACGTCTCTGTTAATCCTAATTGAATATCTTTATGTGCGATCCGTAAATCACAGGCTAATGCTAACTCTAGTCCACCTCCGAATGCAACACCATTTAATGCTGCGATGACAGGCATGGGAAGATTTTCAATCCGAGTAACTGTTTCACCGATATACTTAACAGTCGTAATCACTTGTTCATCAGACATTTCACGACGCTCTTTTAAATCAGCTCCAGCGGAGAAAGCTTTTTCTCCTGAACCAGTTATAATCGTACATACAACTTGTCGATTATTTTGAAGTTTACTTATGACATCATTTAATTCATCTAGAAGTTTGATAGACATCGCGTTCGCTACTTCAGGCCGGTTTAATGTGACAATTGCTATATGATCATCAGTGATTTTTAATTGAACGAGCGCATCCAATATATACACTCCTTTTACCTAAGGATGATGCTCACCATATTTTTGGTGAGCATGTAAAGATCAATAATCAATTATTCAATGACAATAATTGTGTCACCTTCATTGACGAAGTCACCTTCGTCCACTTTTATTTCTTTAACGGTTCCCCCATTTTCGGTGGCAATAGGGATTTCCATTTTCATTGATTCTAAGATGACGACATCTTGGTCAGCTTCTACAGTATCTCCCGTACTGACATTTAATTTCCATACACTACCTGCCATACTTGCTTTTACTTCATACATAAATATTTATCCTCCTTACATGATGACATCATTTATTTTCTACAGTTGGTAAGTAATAATCATTAATAAATGAAGTTGTCGTATGTCCTCGTTTAAATTGTTCATGTTCAGTAATCGTTTGTAACATCGATAAATTTGTTTTAATTCCTTCAATTGAATACTCTTGCAAAGCTTTGTGCAATATAGCAACAGTTTCCTCGCGAGTTTTTGCTGTTGCGATAAGTTTACCGATCATCGGATCATAAAATGGTGTAACGGTCATATCTTTTCCAATCGTTAATTCATGTCGAAGTTGTGGATCGTCTGGTAGTTTAAGGTTTGTAACTTTTCCTGGTGATGGCAAAAATGTTACCGGATCTTCGGCGTAAATACGTGCTTCAATGGCATGTCCAGACTTTGTAATGTCCTCCTGTGTGACGCTTAACTTTTTGCCGTTGGCAATATTTATTTGTGCCTCGACAATATCAATGCCAGTAATTTCTTCAGTAACGGGATGTTCAACTTGAATACGCGTATTCATTTCTAGAAAATAAAAATTTTCTTCTTGATCAACTAAAAACTCAACAGTTCCTGCATTCGTATATTGAATAGCTTTCGCTACTAAAATAGCGGCTTCTCCCATTTCTTTTCGCGTTTTTTCAGTAATAGACGGCGAAGGGGCCTCTTCAATTACTTTTTGATTTCTACGTTGGATGGAACATTCGCGATCGAATAAATGTACAACATTGTCGTGCTGATCAGCGAGTATTTGAATTTCAACGTGGTGTGCATTTTCAATGACTTTTTCAATAAACATCGTTCCATCGCCGAAGAAGTTTTTCGCTCGCTTTGAATGATTGTCAAAGGCTTTTGATAACTCTTCATTAGAATGAACAATTTGCATACCAATGCCACCGCCACCGGCTGAAGCTTTTAACATGACTGGATATCCAACTGTTTGTGCGTAATAGATGGCTTCATCCTTCGTAAACAATGCATGTTCTGAACCAGGAATAACAGGAATGGAGTTTTTTTTCATCACATCTCTTGCGGTTATTTTATCACCCATTTGCTCCATTGCCTGTTCAGTTGGGCCTATAAATATAATATTTGCTTGTTTACATAATCGAGCAAAAGAGGGGTCTTCACTTACAAAACCATATCCAGGATGAATCGCATCAACGTTAGCTTTTTTCGCAATTTCGATGATTTTTTCTACATTCAAGTAACTTTTGTTAACAGGTGCTTCCCCTAATAAATAACTTTCATCAGCTTCCTTCACGTAAGGCGCATGCCGGTCAGCCTCTGAATAAACGGCAACAGTAGCTATATTTAACCGCTTACATGTGCGAATAATCCGTGAGGCAATTTCCCCGCGATTGGCAATAAGTATTTTTTTAATCATAAACCTCCCTCCCTTCTTCTTAACAACCTAGTTGTCTAGCAATGACGACACGTTGAATTTCTGATGTTCCTTCGCCAATTTCAAGCAGTTTAGCATCACGTAATAATCTTTCAACCTCATATTCACGCATATAACCGTAACCGCCATGTATTTGTATCGCTTGATTAGCATTTCTAAAAGCAGTTTCAGTAGCGAAAAGTTTCGCATAAGCGGCTTCCTTCGCAAATGGTTTGCCCACATCCTTTAGCCACGCTGCTTTATAAATCATATTTCTAGCGAGTTCTACTTCCATTGCCATATCTGCTAGTTTAAATTGAATCGCTTGAAAGCTCGTTAATGGTTTGCCAAATTGTTTACGCTCTTTAGCATATTTTAGTGATCGATCTAACGCAGCTTGGGCAATACCTAAGCCTAATGCAGCGATAGAAATTCTTCCCCCATTAAGTGTTGATAAAAATTGTTTAAAGCCTTTATTGGGATCACCGAGTAAATTTTCTTTTGGCACCCGAACATTATCGAGAACAACTTCGGCTGTATCAGAACCGCGAACACCCATCTTATCATAATTATTCGTAATCGTTATACCTTCTGCATCTGTTGGAACGATAATTGCTGAAATAATATTTTTTCCGCGCTCATCCTTACCAGTAACGGCGGTAATAATGATCGTTTTGGCATAACTAGCGTTTGTAATAAAGCATTTTTCGCCATTAATAATAAACTCTTGACCGTCTAAAGTAGCTGTCGTTTGAGTACCTCCGGCATCAGATCCTGCATTCGGTTCTGTTAATCCAAAAGCACCTAATGTTTTTCCTTCAGCAAGTGGTTTTAAATATTTTTCTTTTTGTTCCTCTGTCCCAAATGCATAAATAGGTGTTGCTCCAAGTGAGACAGCCGCAGCATAACTTAAGCCTGTGCTTGCACAAACTTTACCAATTTCTTCAACTGCAAGGGCGTACGATATTGTATCTCCTCCAGATCCTCCATACACTTCCGGAAAAGGGATTCCCATCAATCCGAGCTCACCCATTTGTTTAAAAATATCTACTGGAAAAGTTGCTTCTTTATCAATGGTAATGGTACGCGGTTGAATAACATTTGTTGCAAAGTCTCTAACTGTATCACGTATCATTTTTTGTTCATTCGTTAATTCAAAATCCATATCATCCCACCTCCGATGAGACCGACTGGTTGGTCTGTTTATTAAAGTATGTCTCTTTGAATAAGTAATGTGTTATACGCCGGACTTAGTAACGTTTTTACGTCTAAAATCGCATGTAAAATAAGGTCGATGTAAATGTGCGCAATATCGGCTATTGTTTTTTTACCCGCTGGATCGTACCATTTGTAAGTCCAATTGACGATCCCTAAAATAGCCATTGTCGTTATATCTTCATCAATCGTTGCGCGAAATTCTCCACACTGTTTGCCTTCGACGATAACTGTTTTTATGATTTCTTTAAATTTATCGCGTTTTTTCTTAATTAATTGATCATATTGTGGCTTTAAATAAATGTTTTCTTGGTAAAAAACAGTGATATGTGGTTTATATAAATCGAACACTTTAACAAAATCCGTTAATATAGCTTGTAACTTTTTTGTCGGGGATTTATAAATATCTCTAGCTTTCGTTGCTTTTTCTATAACGTATGTAATAAATGTATCATGAATGACGTAAAGAAGCTCATCTTTAGATGTAAAATGGTGATAAAATCCACCTTTTGATGTTCCTGCTTCTCGAATAATTTGATTAACAGTGACACCGTGAAACCCGTATTTTTCGAATAAAACTAAGGATACATCTACAATTTTAGAACGTAAACTCGAAATAAACACTCCCTTCTTCGTGAATAAATCATTTTTATCTTATCATATTTTTCAGAAAGTATAAAGACATCTTTTTTGGAACAAGTGAATCACGCCACTTGTTCCATTCTATTCATTTCTCTTCTGCTAAAAAAGGCTGTTCATAAACAGCTTGTAGCCAAGACATTTCTACTTCGCCTTGTTCATCTTCATCGATGATAAATGACCCATTACTATATCTCTCACTTATTGGCAAATTTAGGGTAAAAATTTGGTGTGTATGACCTTTTGTCGTTCTAAAGTTTATATAATTGTCTTCCCTTGTGACGAAACATCCAATTAATCGATGAGGTTTTTCCTTTAATTCCCTTAACATGATCCGTCCTCGATTTGCACGGTTAGATTTTTCGAAATCGCGAAGTTTCATACGTTTACACGCTCCACGATGTGTAATAACTATGAGGGAAAGTTCTTTAAGATTTTGTTCCATTTTACAACCATTGATGACATATTCGTCTTCTTTTAACTGCATGGAAATAACACCTGCCGCTCTTAGACCGACTGGCTTGATGTCTGTTTCATTAAACCACAATCCATAACCTGTATTGGATGCAACGAATAAATCTGCTTGACCATTTGTTTGTAAAACATTAATCACTTTATCATCGTCTTTTAAATTGATGGCTATGAGAGGGCGGGAAAATCGCTTCGCATTGTATAAATTCATTTTACTTCGTTTAACCATACCATTTTTCGTAAAGAACACTAAATAATAATCATCCGTTAATTGGCGTACAGGCATACAAGAGATAATATACTCATCTTGTTCAACTGATGATAAATGTGATATATGTTGCCCATTTTCTTTCCACCTAATATCCGGAAGTTCGTGCACAGGAATGGACATATACCTACCTAAATTTGTAAATAAAAGAATATGATCTGTTGTATTTATTTCTAAGAGACGAATAATATAGTCATTATCTTTAATAGGAAAATCTTCTCCCTTTGATGCGGCATATGATCTAAGACTCGTTCGCTTAATATAGCCGTCTTTTGTGACAGAAACAAGTACATTTTCACTTGCAACTAAAACTTCGATATTCACTTCTAAGTCTTCGATTTCATCTTCGATTTTTGTAAGCCGCTTTGTCCCATACTTTTCTTTAATTGTTAATAAATCTTGTTTAATCGTTTGTAAAAGTTTTTCTTCGTCTTTTAAAACCGCTTCAAGCTTGGCAATGTTTATGCGCAATTCTTCTGCTTCATTTTTTAGAGATGTAATGTCTGTGTTTGTCAGACGATATAATTGCAATGTAACAATCGCTTCAGCTTGTTGTTCAGTAAACTGAAAAGATTCCATAATGCGCTTTTTAGCATCTTGTTTGTTACTAGATGCACGGATAATTTTAATTAAGTCATCTAAAATACTAATTGCTTTAATTAAACCTTCAACGATATGTGCGCGTTTTTTTGCTTTTCGTAAATCGAATTGAGTTTGTCTTGTAACAACATCTTTTTGATGAGCGATGTATGCATCAAGTATGTCGTGAAGTGAGAGAAGCTTTGGTGTTTTATTTTGAATAGCTACCATATTGAAATTGTATGATATTTGAAGATCGGTATTTTTGTACAAATAGTTTAAAATACCTTGGCTGTCTGCATCTTTTTTAAGTTCGATGACGATTCTTAATCCATTTCGATCAGTTTCATCACGAACTTCTGCAATGCCTTCTACTTGTCGGTCGATAGATAATTCATCAATTTTACGTACTAAATTTGCTTTATTCACGTCATATGGAAGTTCGTCGATAATGATTTTTTCGCGATTTCCACGCATTCTTTGAATTGTTGCTTGACCGCGAATAACGATTCTTCCTCGACCTGTTTCATAAGCCTTTTTTATCCCATCGATCCCTTGAACGATACCACCCGTTGGAAAATCTGGCCCTTTAATAATTGTCATTAATTCATCAATCGATATATCCGGGTTATCTATTTTTTGAATAATAGCATCGATCACTTCACTTAAGTTGTGCGGTGGAATATCTGTTGCGTAACCGGCGGAAATTCCCGTGGATCCATTTACTAATAGATTAGGAAATTTTGCTGGAAATACAACAGGCTCAGTATTCGTATCATCAAAATTCGAAATAAAATCGACTGTCTCTTTTTCAATATCGCGCAGGAGCTCCGAGGAAATATGTGATAACTTTGCTTCGGTATAGCGCATTGCTGCCGGCGGATCACCATCAATACTTCCATTATTGCCGTGCATTTCTACAAGGACATTACGCATTTTCCAATCTTGGCTTAATCTAACAAGGGCATCATATACAGATGTATCTCCGTGGGGATGATAATTACCAATCACTGTTCCGACGGTTTTAGCAGATTTGCGGTAATTTTTTTCATAAGTATTTCCATCATGATGCATCGCATATAAAATCCTACGTTGAACAGGTTTTAAACCATCGCGAGCATCTGGAAGTGCGCGATCTTGAATAATATATTTACTATACTTGCCGAATCGATCTCCGATGACTTCTTCTAACGGAAGATCTAATAACTTTTCTTCGGTTGTCATCTTTATACCTCCCAATCAACGAAATTTATTATCATCTAATATGTGATTCTCTTCCTCTAAGTCAAATTTCACATGACGTTCAATCCATTGTCGTCTAGGAATAACTTTATCACCCATAAGCGTTGTCACACGACGTTCGGCTCTCGCTAAATCTTCTATCGTTACGCGAATTAACGTTCGTGATTTTGGATTCATCGTCGTTTCCCAAAGTTGATCTGCATTCATTTCCCCTAGACCTTTGTAGCGTTGAATTGTGTATCCTTTTTCCAGCTGTTTTGTAGCTTTTTGTAATTCTTCTTCATTCCAGGCATAAATCGTTTGTTCCTGTTTTCCTCGACCTTTCGATACTTTATATAATGGTGGTAGAGCAATATATACTTTTCCCGCTTTAACGAGTGGTCGCATGTATCGATAGAAAAAAGTTAGTAGTAGGACTTGAATATGTGCGCCGTCAGTATCCGCATCAGTCATAATAATTATCTTTTCATACTGAACATCATCTAAATTAAAATCACTACCAACACCAGCACCAATAGTATGGATAATTGTAGAAATTTCTTCGTTCCGCATAATATCTTCTAATTTTGCCTTCTCTGTATTAATAACTTTTCCGCGCAGTGGTAAAATTGCTTGAAATTTTCGATTGCGCCCTTGTTTGGCGGAACCGCCAGCAGAATCACCTTCAACGAGGTAAAGTTCGTTTCTATTAGGATTTCGGGATTGGGCAGGTGTAAGTTTTCCACTCAGTAATGCATCACGCCGTCTACGGTTTTTACCTGTCCGTGCATCTTCGCGAGCTTTTCGCGCCGCTTCTCTTGCTTCAGCTGCTTTGATTGCGTGTTTAATTAAACGCTTGGCAGTGTTAGGATTTTCTTCTAAAAAGTAATTTAATTTTTCTGAGACAACACTTTCAACAGCTGAACGCGCCTCTGTTGTCCCAAGTCGTCCTTTCGTTTGTCCCTCAAACTGTAGTAATTTTTCCGGAACTCGAATAGAAACAATGGCTGTTAATCCTTCTCTTATATCAGCTCCTTCTAAATTTTTATCTTTCGGTTTTAACAATTCTACACGTCGCGCATAATCGTTAAATATACGGGTCATAGCTGCTCGAGCCCCGACCTCGTGCGTTCCACCATCAGTCGTTCGAACATGATTGACAAAGGATAACATATTTTCAGCGTAACCGTCATTAAATTGGAAGGCGAATTCAACAAAAATGTCTTCATGTTTTTCCTGAAATGATATTACTTCATGGAGTGTATTTTTATCTTCGTTTAAGTATTTAACAAAGGATTGAATGCCATCTGGATATTTAAAAGTCTCTGTAAAGTCATTTCGTTCATCAGTTATTTGTAAAGTTAATCCTTTTAATAAAAAAGCTGCTTCTCGCAGGCGCTCAGAAAGAATGTCATAGTCAAAATTGATCGTTGAGAATATCGTTTGATCAGGTTTAAAACGAATAAGTGTGCCATTTTTTTTAGTCATCTTAACCTCTTTTAATGGTTCACTTACGTTTCCACCATGTTCAAAGCGTTGATAGTAAGTTTTTCCCACACGATAAATGGTTACTTCTAACCATTCTGATAGAGCATTTACAACAGCTGCCCCAACACCGTGTAATCCGCCACTTGTTTGATAACCGCCTTGACCAAATTTTCCTCCGGCATGTAAGACAGTAAATATAACTTCTGGTGTCGGTTTGCCGATGTTATGCATCCCTGTAGGAATACCTCTTCCCTTGTCTTCTACAGAAATGCTATGATCCTTATGTATCGTTACTTTGATAATTGTACCAAAGCCGGCTAAGGCTTCATCGACCGCATTATCTATTATTTCAAAGACTAAATGGTGTAAACCGCGAATGTCTGTACTACCTATATACATTGCTGGCCTTTTTCGTACAGCATCAAGACCTTCTAAAACATGTATTGAATCATCTGTATAATGTGTTTGTTTTTCCATAAACTGACTCGCATCCTCCTTGCATATCTGCATCACCTTCATCTTAGAACATATGTTTGATTTTGTAAAATTTACATCGATTAAATAAATTTTCAATAAGAAAGGATGACACATGTGTCATCCTTTCTTTGTCTATTTAACTAAAACTGAATGAACAACTTTTATACATAAATCCATAATAACTGTAAAATCTCTTTCTTTTAAGTACTTATAAGCTTCTTCATTAACGATTCCTTGTTGGGCCCAAAATATACGGCAATTTGTCTGTGCTGCTTCTTTAGCGATTTCTGGTAAAAATTCTGGACGTCTAAAAACATTGATAATATCGATATCTTCGTCGACATCTAAAAGGGAATCATATGCTTTTTCCCCTAGCACTTCATCAACAGTAGGATTTACAGGAATTATTTTATAACCAGCATCTTGCATTTCCTTAGATATTTGGTAAGATGTTCTTTCGGAATTTCCTGATAAGCCTACAACCGCAATTGTTTGAGCTTTCTCTAAAATTTGCTTAATTTCTGTATTTTCTGGGTTTTTCATTTTATAAATCACCTCCTTTAACAAAGGTTAAAGTGTGGCACTTAATCATTGATTATTTCTTTTTATGATAAATCCCTAACGTATCATATAAGATAGGCGTTCATGCATATACATGTTATACTTAAAGTATAATATGATTTATCGATTTTTGCTATTAAATTCCTTTAAGAAAGTTGGTTTAGTTATATGGACTATGTATTATTCGCAATTATTGCTTATTTATTAGGGTCTATTCCATCCGGACTCATTGTCGGAAAAGTCGGATATAAAATTGATATTCGTGAATATGGAAGTGGTAACCTCGGTGCTACGAACACATTTCGAACACTTGGTGTAAAAGCAGGTTTTATAGTCGTTCTCACTGACATTTTAAAAGGAACAGTCGCTGTAATTTTTCCGTTATTTTTTAATATTGATGTATACCAACTAATCATAGGTTTGTTCGCTGTCATTGGACATACTTATCCGCTTTTTGCTCGCTTTAAAGGTGGTAAAGCTGTCGCAACGTCTGGTGGCATTATTTTAGGTGTCAGCCCTTTATTATTTTTAGTAATGGTTGTATCATTTATGACGACATTGTATTTATCTAAATATGTTTCCTTATCATCAATGGTAACAGGTATTGTTTCCATTATTGTATCTTTATTAATTAAAGATATTGGATTGATCATCGTCATCGTATCTTTAACGATCTTCGTTTTTTATCGCCATAAAGATAACATTAAGCGTATTAAAAATAAAACAGAGCCCAAAATTACTTGGATGTAATGAAGTGTTTGAAAAATAATGAAGATGAATTGAATAAAATAAATGTATCGAGTATAGTAGAGGTATATGTTAAGGAGAAGTTTGTAAACGATGAAACATATACTTATAAGTCTTATTAAATTTTATCAAAAAGCGATTAGTCCATTTAAATTGCCGTCATGTCGATTCTTACCGACGTGTTCTACTTATGGCATTGAGGCCATTCAACGCTTCGGTGCGGTTAAAGGGGGATATTTAGCGATTAAGAGACTCATGAAGTGTCATCCATTTCATCCAGGTGGTGTTGATTTAGTGCCGGAGAAAAACAAAAATTATCTTTCAAGGAGAGAACAATAATGGAAATTGAAGTAACGAGGGAAGCGGCTAAGTGGTACAAAGATGAATTAGACTTATCAGCATCTGCACATATTCGACTTTTTCCTAGATATGGTGGTGTAGGTGGACTTATTCCAGGTTTTTCTTTAGGTATTAATCTAGATTTACCGGAGCAAATTCACGCGTCAACTGATGTAGAAGGAATCACTTTCTTTATTGAACATAAAGATGCTTGGTATTTTCAAGATAAAGATCATTTGAAAATAGACTTAAATGATGAATTAAACGAACCTGAATTTATTTATACGTAAATATTAAAAGATATTAAAATGACGATTTTTTAAACGGAACCTATTGATCTGTTCCCACTGATTTTCTTTCATTAAAATATGTAATTGCAAGTCGCCAAATAAATCAAAGTGTGGGTATTTATGATGGTAATCGATCAAATCCGGTGAGAGATCATATGTCATACCCCACTTTTTTAAATTATGTATATGTGCACATCCGACTTTTGTAACACTTCGACAATGAGGAAATCGAGCATCATACCAATAATGTGTCAGAAATGCTATGCTACCTTGCCTAACTTTCTGTTGCCACTCACGCAATTCTTCCCTCGTGATACCAAAAGCCATGTCAAATACTCCTTTTATATAATAAATTTATCCACTTCCTTTTAGTCTAACATAAAATCCCCCTACTTTTCAGGGGGAGTCGTTTATTCTTCCTTCCGTTGTTGATGGTTATATTCATCTTTAATTTCTTCGCGCATACCTTCAATTGCTTCTCTTCTTCGTTCATTTTTTGCCTGAATTTGTTCTCGTGCCTTACCGGACGCGTAACGAAGGGTTTCATGAGATTCCTCAATATTTTCTATCGTATCATGGACCATATGTTGTAATTTGTCTACGTTATCTCGACGATCATCTGGTTTTGGCTTATGCTCGTTCGTCATGTAAATCTCCTTTCAAAATTGTTAAATTTTTAATATGAGAAATAAGTTATGAAGATTGTTCATGAATATTTTTAACGGACTGATGGATACGACTTACGATATTTTCTTCAATTTGCTCTAACATCGAATGATCTTGCATAATTTGCTCGCGATTTTGTTGAACGAGCTCTTCAAATGACATTCCTTTTCTCATCGACGAATCATCACTCCTTTGTTTATTAGCCTTACCAAATATCGGTCTAATTATAAGCATTTTTTGTAAATAACTTAAAATA